>SCPO01000051.1_pt1 | contig 192116 bp, 204 predicted proteins | sample 6106821 | NCBI WGS metagenome assembly SCPO01 (sample SAMN10720448, study PRJNA508395) | human gut metagenome | isolation source: Participant 2 stool, 0 month | host: Homo sapiens | collected 2017
CTTTTATCTTCCGTTCCTCTGTTGTTTTCTTTGCTGTTCCTCAGCGACGAATGTTATCTTATCACAGCTGTTTTTAATTGTCAATGTTTTTTATATATTTCATGCAATTCAGACAATTCTGACAATTTATGTTGAATAGAGAGATTAAACCGCCTTTTCCACAACCAAAGACAGGTATAAGCAGCACACCTTGTGAAATTTATTACTTTTCTGTATAATCAATCTCATCTATTTATTTCACTTATAAAGACACAGGAGACACAACATGTTTCATTATTATATGTTTAACAAACCTTTCGGCTGCGTCACTGCTCGCCGTGATAACCTTTATCCAACCGTTATGGACTATTTCTCAGAATTAAACAATGACAATTTAAATCCGGTTGGGCGATTAGACAGAGAAACAACCGGACTCCTCCTTATTACAGATGACGGAGTTTTCAATCAGAAACTTACGCACCCTTCTTATCATAAAGAGAAGACCTATCATTTTACAGTTCTCGGTGATTTAACCGTGGATCGGTGCCAACAATTAGAAAAAGGAATCCTCTTAAAAGGATCCCCAGTTCTTACTTCTCCTGCGAAACTAAAAATATTTCGTCAGGATATTCTTTCTAATATAATAGATACTTTACATCCGGAAGTACAGAATGCCGTATGTAACAATCTCCCAACTCATCCGGTCACTTACGGAGAGATCACAATCAGAGAAGGGCGTAAGCGTCAGATTCGCCGCATGATGAAAGCGGTTCACTGCTGCGTAATTGAATTGAAACGCATTTCTATAGAAGATATTATTCTCGATGAGACACTTTCTCCCGGAGAATGGAAAGAGATTTTTCCACTATAATAGGAAAAATCTCTTTTATCTTCGGATATATTTTAAATCCAATTATAATCTCCACCGGTAATTGCCAGACTCAGAAGTGAATCCATCTTCTCAACTTCCTCTTCTCCTATAATCTTCTCTACCAGCACTGCTGTATCCTCCGTTGCTTCCAACGTTTCATCCGGTCCAATTTCATAGTCAATATCCATCCCGCAATCCGGACAGGGAATTGTATTCATTGTCTGTAAAGATAAAAATCGACTTCCACATTTTTTACATTCATAATATCCGCACTCTTTTGTGCCATCTGGTACATAATACATATTTTTCTACCTCACTCTCTTTACAAGTATTTTTATCTTATCACTCAAAAAAGAGGACCGCAAGTAACTTATTTCATTACCCATTCCTTGACTTTATCATTCCTAATATCTGTAATCAAAAATCAATTCATTTTTCTTGACAAACCCATCTCTTTTATGCTATATCTACTATAACTCTTTGCACTGCATATAAATCTACAGTACAAACTGAGCAGACCGTGATATCATATCATGGAGTCGGGTCGCAGATGCGACAGTGGAATCTTTCATCCGCGGGACAGTAGTTGCTAATACTGATTCGTGGGTGTTTTTTATTTTAAAACAATTCTTTTATTTCCCCACATATATTTAGTGCCATAGAGCTATCTTTTATTTGTTCTATTAAATTGGAGGTAACACATATGGAAAACAGCACAATGAAAACCGGAAATCCCATCGCAAACGAAGAAGATTTCCAAAAGTAGCCAATAAAGTCTCTACCATTACAATTATTGGAAACGTCGCTCTATCCCTGCTCAAACTTTTTGCCGGAATTGTTGCGCATTCCAATGCGATGATCAGTGACGCCATTCATTCCGCATCAGATGTATTCAGTACATTTATAGTTATTATCGGAATCAGACTCGCATCAAAAAAACCGGACAAAGAACATCCCTATGGACATGAACGCCTAGAGTGTGTAGCTGCAATTGTCCTTGCGATTGTTCTTCTCATCACAGGTCTTGGAATCGGAATCGAAGCATTCAAAACGATATTACAGGGAAATTCTGACAACATACAAACACCTGGTATCTTAGCACTGATTGCCGCTATAATTTCAATCATCAGCAAAGAGCATGTACTGGTACACCAGATATCACGCCAAAAGAATCGATTCCAGTGCACTGATGGCCGATGCCTGGCATCATCGTTCTGATGCATTTTCTTCCATTGGTGCATTGGTCGGAATCGCCGGTTCAAGACTTGGATTTCCAATCATGGACTCCATTGCCAGCTTAGTGATTTTTGTATTTATCGTAAAGGCTGCTTCTGATATTTTCAAAGATGCAATCGACAAGATGGTTGACCACTCCTGTGACGAAGAAATGGAGACTCAACTTCGCAACTGCGTAATGCGCAATCCAAACGTTCATAAGATTGATGTACTTCGAACTCGAATTTTTGGAAATAAAATCTACGTTGATGTTGAAATAGCTCTGGACGGATCCATCACACTTCAGGATGCACATGATGTGGCCGAAAAAGTGCATAACGATATCGAAAAGACTTTTCCTAAAGTAAAGCATATCATGGTTCATGTAAATCCTGCAAAATTATAAGTAACGATCTTTGCCTTTCCATGAAGAAATCCCCGTCAATGACGAGGATTTCTTCAAAATGGATGGTTCATTTAATCATGTTCTTTAATATATTGAAATACCTTTTTGTCACTCTTTGATTTTTTATACCATCCAATACATACCATTATAATTCCAACAATAATAACCGTAGTTCTTACCGATGAATTCGGTGAAAATAAGCAAGATACAATAATTCCGGTTTCAGCACCTGTAAAAAAATCTACAACAGATTTTTCGTGCTTTATTATCCCCATTACTCTTTCTTTGTCTATAGATTCTACCATTTTTGAATCCTCCTTTAATGTTATTATCCAAAAAATAATGTTAAAAGTAAAGCAATCATCACATTACATTGCGTATATAGTTGCGCAAAGATTACTGTTCACTCCCGTGTCAATCACTCCGCTGATTGACACGGAGGATGCGTGTTTTGACTTGAATGCATCTCGCCCCATCGCCAAAGGCGATTTAAAATGGCGAGATGCGTTGCTGGTCGCACATCGTGTGAACAGTAACACGCAAAGATTCTTTGACAGGTGCTTTTTCTCTCTTTTTGAAACTTTTTACACCATAAATTCATCTAATAAGTATCAATCGGTTGAGATGAAGCTTGAAAACAATTGAAAGAAGGTGGCGTATAAAATGAAATCTCTTGTAAAGCGGGCGCAAAGGGGAGATGATCAGGCGTTCGTGGAATTGATAGAAGAAAATAAGCAGGCCATGTATAAAATAGCGGTCGGTATTTTAAAAAACGATTTTGATGCAGCTGATGCAATTCAGGAAAGCATCCTTACTTGCTATGAAAAGCTGAAAGAATTAAAAAAAGCACAGTATTTTAAGACATGGCTGCTCAGAATATTAATCAATAATTGTAATCAGATGCTTAGGGAACAGAAAAAAGTAGTCGGAATTGAGGACTATTATGGGGCAGAAGATATAAAAGGAAAGAAAGCAGAAGAAAAGATTGCAGCACCACCGGGAGCAGCGACAATCAACGAAGACTTTCTAGAGCTGTTAGACCAGATGGAACAGCAATATCGGGTTGTATTGATTTTATATTATGTAGAAGAGATGAGCATCCGAGAAATCAGTCAAATACTGCAGATGAATGAAAATACAGTGAAGACAAGACTTTCCAGAGGTCGCGGAGTATATAAAAAACTCTATCTGAAAGAACACCCGGAATTTCAGTTTGAGTAAAGCAAAAATTCAGACAAAGATAGAAAATGTGAGCAGAAAAGGAGGGCTTGAGAATGTCATTTGAAGAGAAAATGAAACAGGATTTGAAAAAAGATTTAGAAATTCCAGAGATTGTAGAGCAAAAGATTCAAGATGCATATAAAGAAATCGGACAAGGAAAGCTTAGAATGAAGAAGCCGATAACAGGAATCAGAAGAGAAAGTGTGGACAGCAGCGGCGGCAGCTGTGGCGGTGATCGCTGTATCAGGAACGGTTCTTTATTCCAATCCGGTACTGGCGAAGAATATCCCGGTGATCGGAGATGTCTTTGCAAAAATGCAGGAAAACAGGGCGAAGGATCCGTATGCAGGGAAAGATAAGACCGCCTATGAAAAGATTGAAGATCATTCTGTAAATGTGCAGACTCCGGGATCAGAAGCAGAAGATAACGGCGTGACAGTAACGGTATCCGATGCATACTGTGATGGATATGAAATGTATTTTACGATGACAGCTACTACAGACAATGAGCAGATCAATCAGAAGAAATATCTGCTGCCGGATAAAAGTCAAAGAGTGCAGGTTGACGGAGTGGAATGCGGTGCAGAACTTTGTCTGGAAAAAGCGGAGGACGGAAGCTTTGTAGGTCTTGGACACATCAGTGCAGATTTTCTGAAGAAAAAGGAATTTTCAGATCAGTCAACGGTAGACATACAGTTTACCCAGCTCTATGGAAAGGGAGAAAATGAGCTGAGCACAACCAAGTATGTGGAGGGCGAGAATCTGATCAGCGGAGAGTGGAATCTCAAATTCACAGTGAATACGGATGCCAGCAACAACCAGACATATGAAGTAAATGCGGAGAATAATGGATTCAAAGTGAGTAAGATTGTAAAAGTGCCAGCATCCACCTACCTTTATCTTGAGGTGCCGGAAACATATGAAAATGTACAGATGATTATTACGGATGCAGATGGAAATGCACTCGAGAAATTCGGAGGTACTTTTACAGATCCGGAAAATGGAGTGTACCAGATCAAGATGCAGTTTGAGCAGACGGATACAGATCAGATTCATGTGCAGGTTGTAGATATGGATCAGAGTACGAACGATAATCTAGTCATGGTTGCAGAAATGACAGCAGATCTGAATTAAACAATAGTCATCTTCTATAGTAACATGCTATCTTTTCGGGGAATGATAGGATGGTCACAACAGAGTTAGTTCGGTTGTGACCTCTTTTTCTTTTTTATTCATCCTATTTTTTCTTTACCAGTTTATGCTAGAGAAATTAATATCACACTCTTGTAATATACTATATCGTAATTAAATCTTTTGTACCTATCTTATAGCACTTGCTATTTCTCAAATCCAACATTTGTTCCATAACAGCTATTTTTGCATACATAGTATTTGCATTTCTTCGTGGATTGCAATCTTCCTTTTTATTATTTGTTTCTCACAAGCCGTATAAAAATCAACTATACTCAATGTTTTACTTTTATTCCTGCCAAATGCATAAAATTATTTTTTCCGTATCTTACTTCATAATAGTCATATACATCTGACTTTTTCTCTCTAAATATGAATAATAAAGTAGTGTCTGCATACTCTGAATATAACTTTTGATTGGTTCCGCACTTGGACATTTCGATGAAACAGAAACCAGAGTGGATAAAAAACTCTGGTGAGTTCATGATGCCTCAAACTGTGAATACACCTATCTTGATATCAGTCCCAAACGTGGAAGTGCAGGCATGGAACAATGCGGTGTTCTCCCGGAATTCAAAGGGATTGCCATGCATGACTGCTGAGCTTCCTACTGGAATTATTCAGATATTCAGCATGCAATCTGCTGTGCCCATCTTCTCCGTGAATTAACGGGGATTGATGAAAATCATCCTGAAGGTATGAGTGCCCATGATATCAAACTCATGAGTGACAATGACCTTTTGGATATGGACTATTTTCTTCATGAATTTGATGATGATGACGATTTTGGTGAAGAAGGCTTTTATCTTTTCTAACAATCGTCTATTTCCTATGCCTCTTTTTTTATGAAGCATTTTTTTACCTCTGCTTTAAACAAAGGACTTTCCTAATATATAAAAAAAGAGCTTCAGGATCTCGGTGTTACCAAAATCCCAAGCTCTAATAAAATCCATAATAGAATAGAAAATCTTGAATCTGAACAGGTTGCTACTGTCCGAGAAAAACAGGAATTGCAGAAAAAACAGAAGACACTAGATATCATCCAGCAGAATTTCACAGCACTGCTCAATGCTCCTCAAATATCAAACAACGATATCAATCGTACCGTTGCACCACCACTTCAACATTAATATTAGAAACGTTTTAAACCATATAACACAAGAAAACTGATTCCACCGCAATGGATCAGTTTTCTTTAAATAATGGCTAGTTCATTTTTCTCTTTTTATAGAATCCTATAATCAAACCAAGACTAACAATCGCTATTAAAAACCATGCAACTATATTTGTTGTATCTCCGGTTTTTACCGTATTTATTATTTTCTGAATAGGATTTGGCTTATCCGGTTTTGAAGGTGTCGGATCCTTAGGCTTATCTGGATTGTTCGGTGGTGTTTCTGGTGAAACCCATTCAGCTTTTGGTTCTATTGTTACATTATATTCTACATTCCCATTGATTTCAGATGGAATGTTAACAAGGAATGGAGCAGATTCAAATATATCTGTACCGCTTTCCACATTTCCAATCTGTGCAATCAGATAAATCCCTTCATCCAATTCTCCAAAACTTGTGCGTCCCGAACTATCTGTTTCTTGCATTAAGCCGGAAATATCATTTCCCTTCGCAAATGCATACAATTGTTTTGCTTGTTTTTCTCTTGCTTCTGCACTGGTATCTTGCAATGATATCCCTGAATCTTTAAAACCATTTTCCCAGACCAGCTCATCATTTTTCATATATTGAATTGGAAATATCGAGAACTTTGCTCCGGAAAGAGTCACTTCTTTATCCGAACTATTTCTCCCTTTGTAGATAATTTGAATGCTTCCTGTTCTGCTTCCTGCTTCAGCATGGATTGTTGAAATATCTATAAAACTACCGACAAGAAAAAGCATAACGAATAAAATAATGTGAATACTTCTTATCTTCTTTCTCACCTTACTTTCCTCCTTTTTCTATCTCGTATACTATAAATTACAGCAATCATCAGTCCTATAAAAATTACTATAATTGTTACAATCAGCACTTTAGCAGTGAAAGATAACTCTGGTTTTATATTGGTATCAGGCTCTTGCTTTGTTGCCTCTTCATAAGGTATTCTCTCTCCACGTACTAAAAGTCTGTGTGTATTGATTGCAAATGGTGTACAAGTAACAAGTGTTGCATAATCCTTGCCTGGTTCAATAGATAACCCATCTGTCTCTTCCGGTAAAACTGTTAATATCTGATCAATCTGATATGCCAGGGTTTCATCTAAAACCTTAATGTAAAAAATATCCCCTACTTCCAGTTTATCCATATTGGTAAATAGTGTCTTTGTCGGAAGACCTCTATGTCCTGTCAGAACTGTATGTGTACTTTCTCCACCTACAGGAAGAGATGTACCCCAGAAATGTCCGACACCTGTCTGCAGAACTGCTTCACTTGTTCCATGATAGATTGGAAGTTCTATATTAATCTTAGGAATACGGATATATCCCATCATTCCCGAACCATTGACGTTCAATAAACTTTCATACCGTTCATCAATTTCTGGTTCTGTCTGTGAAAAAGGATCGATCAAGTCAATATTTCCAAGCATCTCCTGATTATAGGCTCTTGCATCTTCCAACATCTGCTCTTTTTCTGCTTTGCTTAACTTTACGCTGGCTTCATCATAATCAGAAATAACTTTAGAGCCATTCTTCTCATTTAAATAACTGCTATAAGTCGGATATAACAATACGGCGCATGCAACCAAAAGCACGATCAGTCGAATAATATCCTTGACAGTGATCTTTCTTTTTCTCTTACCTTTCATTGCATCCTCCCTGTTGTCATATCCGGAACCGCGGCTATTCCACAATGGGAATAACCGCTTGTTCCAAATACTTTTCTGTATGAAAAAATCAATTACAGATTTGCTTTTCTTTTATCACGCATAAAGCTTACAACTACTCCAAATACAAGGATTGCTGCAACAATACCAAATGCGATTGCTCCTCTGCCACCAGTTGACGGAAGAAGGGAACCAGTACTGTTTTCAATGTCGATGATTTTATCTTCTTCTGTATCCACACCCTGTTTATTTGGAGTTGAAACAGTATAATCTGTATCACCTGTTTTTTTAATTGTTACTTTTACAGGTGCAGCCAGTTTATTATAGCCATCCGGAGCCTGAGTCTCTTCCAGATAATAAACACCCGCTTTTAAACCATTGATATGTAAATTGTAATCCTTTTCGTCAATACCAGATCCTACTGTAATAACATCTGTGATCGCATCTGTGGCATTCTGATCCTCCGCATAGGTATATTTACCATTTGCATCTGTATCTTTTGTCACCTTAATAACATTTGTTTTATCAATAGTTCCATCTTCATTTGCACCATATAATGTAAAGTGTGCATCTGCTAACATTGTACTATGAGTATCGGTTTTCTTAACATCTAATGGATAAGTAGGTGTAACAACTTCATGAGGTTTTGTTGTTCCTGTTTTCTCATCTCCAGGATTATTACTATACTCTAATGAAGCGCTATTTTTTGTTTCAACAACAGCATCTTTATTTACAGTTGCCTGATATGTTACTTCAATTTCCTGTCCTGCAGTAGCTGCCTGTACTTTTTGGGATAAGTCAAGAAGCATTGTTCTTGTTGCAGTATCAGAAACATTTCCATCACTGCCAACAAAATCTGCTGTTGTTACATCTGCGACTTCTGTTCCATTAATTTTAACGCTTACTTTTACTTTTGTTCCATTATCATTGGTTACAAAATCAAGGCCATCTGTTAATGTATCGTGAATTTTATATACATAATTATCATAGCCTGTCATATCCGGAACAGTTCCTTTGATTGTATATGTTACAGTCTGTCCTACATGAACTGTCTCAGCATCTTTATCTGCTGTTTTTGTGATATCCGGTGCTTCTGATTTCAAAGCGACCGCATTATGTGTTGCATCCACAGTTAATAAAGAAGCCTGAATGCTGTTTACGCTTCCTACACATACTAAATAATAACCATACTCTAATCCTGTAAACTGATAGTCTGTTTTTGTCTCAGCTATAATTTTTCCAGAATCTTTTGTTGCAGCTACTTTATTCTTTAAAGCATACTTTCTAAAAGCATTAGCGAAATTCTGTACTTCTTTAGCATTATCAGATCCAAGACTACTTACAGCATTTTCAATTTCTTCATCGGTAGAATCTTCAGTGATTTTATCATTATTCAATGCAGACACGATTGCTTTTTTATATCCATCAGTTGTATTCACAGTGTATGCATAATGAGCATTTTCATCGGAACCAGACTCTGTTACATCAAATAATTTGTACAGATAAATAGTCTGATCTTTCAGTGTCTGTGCTGGTGTCGTTCCTGATTTCACACTAACTGTAAGTGTTCCGTTTCCAGTAGTTGTTTTTCCTTCGTCGGCAAATGCTGTGACAGACATAGCCATCATCATAATCGCTGCCAGCATTAATGCCATGATTCTTTTCATTCTCTTCATAACAATTGTCTCCTTTTCTTGAGAATTTTTCTTTTATAGTTTTTCTGCTTTTTTATTTTCCTTGCATTTTTTATATCTCATTACGAAATATATCAGGAAAAGCAGAACAGCTATCAGGTAAATCAAATAGCTTCCGTATCCTCCGGTATCCGGAAGACCTGGGAAATGTCTATTAGTTATTGTGAAGGTAAATCCATCTGGCGATTTATCTATCGTTGTTGTATAACCATCCACCTTTGCTTCTGTGATGGAATACGTGTAATAATAAATTTCATCTCCATCTGTCTTGTATGCCGGGAGTTCCTTTATCACCTCCTGCCATTTAGATTTATCGATAGAACCTTCTATTTTGTAACTCTCGTAACCTGGTACTGGTTCTGTCGTTTCATTTCCTGCCTTATCTTTCCAAGTACGTGATATTGTTACCGTAATACTGTTTGGTCTTGAATGATCAAAATTGTTTAAATCTTTCCAAACTTTATTGATCGTCAGCTTGATGTTCTCATCACATGGATCCTGTGACTCGGATGGTTCCGGTGTATCACTATCTCCCGTGTTCAATGTTGTTTTAGTATCTGCCATCAATACTGCTTTTGCTGGTGATTCATAGGCATTAAGATCTGCTTTCACTGAATCACTCTTGCTTGCCAGAACAGCATTCTTTAAAGTCTCAAAGGTCTTTACCGGATTCATGTGTCCTATTGTATAAATATCCCATCCGCTTGCATCATCCTTTTCATGACTGCTGTTCAAGATACTGTTATTCTTTTCAATTTGATCTAATGATTGATCCAGTTTTCTATAAATACGATAATTGTTCTTTTCGCCTTCCACCTTTTCCTGGCTATTGAAGTCATATACCGTATCCAGTTCACTTTTTCCACTAAATGGTCCAACAAGATCTTTTGTTCCCCGAACCACATCACAGTAATACATGTTGTTGTTCTTCAAAAGTCCTTCATCGTTGAATCCAACAAAGCCACCACTTCGTCCGTCTTTAGCATCACCATCATTGTTATTTCCGGCTCCACCGGCATAGACATCATATCCTTGACTGACACCGTAGACATTACTATCTGTGATTTTTGTTCGATTCGCCTTGATCAGACTCACACTGATATTGGATTTGGCATCATTATCATTCAAAAGTCCATTTTCATCGCATGGAAGTTTGATGGATGAATCTCCAATCGTAATAATTGCAAGGTCTGTCTGTTGATTGTTATCCGTTGACTTTTTGAAAGTCCTACAGAGATATCCAATCCAAGCAGATTTACGTGAAGCAGTTTGCCATCATACAGTGCATCCACTTTAATAATTCCAAGATTAATCTTCAGAAGATCGGAATCCTGGATTTTATCCAGATATAGTGCTTTTACAAGTTGATTAACAACTGAGAATATTACATTCACTGCTCCTGAATCCAACTTCAAATCTGCAAGATAAGCGAAACTTGTTCGTCCTGCAAATCCACCGGCTGTTCCTCCTGATGCCACTTGTTTTAATCCAATTTTCGGTTCGTCTTGTCACCTGCTGTACAATTCGACATTCTTGCTAGATTGGCATATCCGATAAATCCTCCGGCAATCTGCTCCTCTCCATTTGTACTCTGCACGGTGTAACCGTCATCCGTTCCTGTAACTGCACAGTCATCAATGTGAGAACCAAAATGTCCATAACTCCAAGAGCTCCACCAAGTAACTGTCCTGTATTATCTCCAAGAACATCGATCTTATCTGCCTTAACCACTCCGCTCTTTCCAGAATAGCCTACAAATCCACCGACACTATTTAAACCTCTTACATTACTTAAATCCGTTACTTTACTGTTTTTCACAGAACCATTTAACAGTGAGCCACCAAAACCTCCCCGTTCCGCTATATGTAACCTGATTGTTCTGTCCAGATTTTATTGCTGTGTTTGCACTGACACTTAAGCCAGCATCTTTACTTCCGTTTACAGTTCCGTAATATACATAACTTCTAAACGCATCCAGCACATCGGTTCTTCCAAGCTTTAATAATTTATCAAGAAGCGAGGTCTCATTTCCTGCACTGATATTGGCAACTCCGGCTACGTCAGCAACTCCGAAGCATCCTCCGGCATATTCACCTGCGACTACGGAACGGATATTCTGTACAGAAACTCCTGCCTCTTCCGTATCCTTCTTACCGAGTACAGTTCCTTCCAGATTTCCGGCAAATCCTCCTGCCGCTTTTGCATAAGAAGTATTATTACTTCCACTTGCATAAGCACCATTTACGATGATTCCCCAGTCATCCCAGGATTCCACATCCGCATAACGAATCGTTGCGACTGTTGCATTCATAACCTTTACAAGTTTTGCCGGTGCATCAAGCAGTTTTGCAATAATTTGCTTAAGAACAATCCTTCTCCAGCCAGCGGATCTAATGTTGCAACACTTCCAGGTCTTGAACTTCCGACAAAACCGCCGACATAGCTTCTTCCGTCTACTCGTCTTAGTTTAGTAACTTGACAACGAATTTTTTTACTTGTTTCATTTGCTTCTTTTATTTCATTTTCTCTGATTTGTCCGCCAATCAGTTTGCCGACATAACCTCCGGCATAACCACAGGCGTCCTTATCATCAACACCATTTGACTCAACACTAAGGCACTTTGATATCCTTCTACTGAAGATCCCTTGATTACCGGAACAAATACATCCAGTACTTTCAGCATCTGTCCTAGCTGAAGCTCAAGTCCCGAATATTTGCACCACCTAGATCTGCTGCTCCACCGTTTATCATTTCTCCTGCAAAACCGCCGGCGCATCGAAGCCCTTTAATTGTCTTCGCCTGATAAGCCTGTCCATTTGTTATCGTTCCGGTCTGCATCGATCCGACATAGCCACCAGCTGCTCCGCCATTCGCCAGTTTTATTTCATCCCGATAATTGACTCTTCCTGCTACAACATTGTATCCGTAAGCATACTTTCCAATGATTGCGTCCAGTTCAGCCTGATTATTTACTGTTCCATGCTCGGCAAGATCACTTCCGTAACCACCCTTTTTTCCGACAAACTCCACCCATTTATTCCATGTTTCATAATCCATCAGGGCAAGTGGTCCGTAAACTGCCGTATTTTCTTCTGTCGGATAAACAACGCTAAGTGCTCCCAGGATGTTATCTGCCTTTACCAATCCCCATAATAAGGACAGGTTTCCAGTACTTGCCGTATCAGCTGACTCCATAAATCCTGTGAAGCCACCTGCGATTTCTTTTCCATATACTGATCGGATCCGGACTGCTTTGCAGACACTTGTTGGTCCGGTATGCTTTCCCTTTCCAATTCTTTGTATTGTTTCCCAGATATGACCGCCTTCATTATGCCCTGCATAACCGCCTGGCCATACCTCGTTGTACTTGTGTTGTTGAATCCGCATCCGCACGAACTGCACCACCACAAGGGACACAAGTCGTAGAGCTATTTCTGATTGTCGGCACAAAGTCCTCCGCCAATGATGTCAATGTATCTGACACATCAACAAGACCACCTAAGATACCCGTATCGCCAAGTACATTTGCCACATTTCCCGGTTCCAGATCTCCCACGTAACCACCGGCTGTAATCTGTCCAATGATATATGAGAAGTTATTTGCGTTGGAATTCTGAATGTGTCCACCGGAAATCTTTCCGGCAAAACCACCTGCATCACCAAGTATGTCATTTACCGATGCATCAGATGCTGTATTTTTCCAGGTCGCTTTTACTGCAAAACCTCCAACATTTCCTGTAACATCAGAATGTTCTATTGTAGAAACAACGACGTTCAATGCATCCAGCACATGATTGATTCCAATCGAGTTGCCAAGTACACTCAAACCTTTTCCAATGGAAGCTGCAGAACCAATATCCATATATCCGATATATCCACCTGCATATCTGGCACCGGTGACTGCATATGTGCTTATATTTTCATCATAATATGTTGGCGCTTCATTTGCTTCCAGATCCTTCGGTTCCTTTACAGTAGTGTGCTTCAGATTCGTAACATCACAGTAGCTTACCTGTACACCGCTTCCGTAACCGATAAATCCTCCGGCACTTCCAGAATTGCTATCATCTGTATTCGTTTTGTTCGCAGTAACTGTAAATCCGTTGTCTGACTTAACTCCGGCATACTGTACATATGGGATGTAAGCATTAATCAGGTTCAGCAAATCTCCTACATTAATATTCAGCCCCTTGATACCTCCAAGAATGCTGATTCCACCTCCAGCATCTGCCAATGCTCCGGAGTAAACATTTCCGCCAAAGCCTCCGGCATAAGACTGCCCGTTTACATGATCCAGATTATAGACAGAATAATAGCTACCTTCTCCTGCGCCTTGGTTGTTAACCGTTCCACTCTGGAAGTTTCCGACAAAACCGCCAGCTGTATCTGCAGCAACTCCGCCTTTATCAACATAAGTAACCGTGCACTCTGTATAAGAAGGAAGCAAGTACGTGACAGCACCTAACAACTTATTTGCATTTAGCAAAGCCTTGACATCCGCTTCACCAGCTACATCTGCAAGACCTCCGGTCTGTGAAGAACCTACAAATCCTCCTGCAAAACCATCTGTATCATTTGCTGTTACTTCTTTTAAATTTTTCACATCAGACTTAATGATCTCACAGCTGTTACTCTTTCCGATGAAACCACCGGCTGTATAATCCACTACTTCGCCATTGGAATTTGCACCTGTTGCTTCTACAGTCATGCCTCCTGCGATGCCATTTACATGAGCTTCATTGATTTTAACTCTGACACCTTCTGCCACAGAAAGCAGATTTCCTACTTTCAGCAAATTGTTTAGTCCTAACAGATTCAAAGTCAGTCCGTTTCCACCAGCCAGATCTCCCGGACCTGCACAACCGATAAAACCACCTACTCTGTTTTTTGCTGTAACAGATTTTACCTGATTCAATGTTACAGTATCCACATCTCCACCGACAGCTTCACCAATCGCTCCGCCGGCGTAGTTTTCTTTTGCTTCTACTGTATATCCATCATTTACTCCCGTCACTGTTACATGATGCACAGTAAATCCAAGGAAGTTTCCGATTCCAAGCGTATTATTTAAAAGTCCTGTGACATTTGCTGTTGTTACACTTCCGGCAATACCTCCGACACGATTTTCACCTGCCGTAACTGTTTTTAATCCTGTAAGCACATTATCTCTTTGTGCTACGCTACTTGCATCTGTTCCACCATGTTTCCAATAAGGAAGTTTATTTAGATACTCTGTACTGGATTCCGCAATATAGACGCCATCACCGCCACCAAGAATACCACCGGAATAGCTCTTACCAGCCTCAACTGAAACTGATGAACAATCCATGTTACATCCCAAGATTGCTGATGGTGCAATTCCTACAAGTGACAAGAGCATACCTGCTTTTTCCGGATCACTCGACAAAAGACCTGTCAACAAGTCTTTCACTGTTGTTAAAAGGCTTGCATCCTTGACTTCTTTATTTCCAAGGTTTGTAATCCATCCAACTGTTGAAATACCACTCACACCACCGGCATAACTTCCGCTTGCTTTAACTGCAATGCTTCCGCTCGCTCCACAGTTGACTGCATAGCTGTTTGTCTGTGCTCCTACAATACCACCTTGATAATTGTCACCGGATACTGAGACATTACATCCTGTCAGATTGCAATTTAACAAGATACTCTGTGGCTGCATTACTCGAATAAGTTCAACACCTACATCACTTAACAAACCTCGGATTTCCGCATCTCTGCTGATTCCTGCAAACCCTCCGCCGTATTCTTTTGCCGTTACAGAATAACTACTGTTTTTCACGGAGCAGTCAAAGATTCTTGTTCCTACCTGCTGTCCTACGAAACCACCGGCATAATCTTTATCCGCAGCTCCGATAGTTCCTGCCAGATTCTCTACATGACAGTTCTTGATATTTACATTTTTGTAACCGGTAGGAATTAAACTACCAACTGGCAATGCATTCTCCAGAAGAATTGTGATCAAATCTCCAAGTCCAAGTCCCGGAATTGCATTTAACAATGATGATAATGCATTCACCGTTACTCCAAGAACTTTTGACAATCCGTCATACTCTGTTACACCTTCTGTATAACCGACAAACCCACCAGTACGGTCGTTAATATTCGAAACACTGACTGTTCCTGTCACATCACAGTTTTCAATGGAAACATCTCCCACTAGCCTTCCGGCAAATGCCCCTGTTGCATAAATCGTCGGATCCTTTGCTCTTGCATTTAAAAGTGCTGATAATGTATCTCTCAAATTCAGGTTTACGCTTCCAAATGTTAAAACTCCTACTAATAAATCAACTACACCACCTACAAGCCATCCAAGCCCTGATGTGAGTCCACTTATTATAGTCTGTGTATTTTTATGCGTATTCGTATTGTTTTGTACATTTACATTTTGTAATTCCAGGTTTGATACAGAAACCGTTCCGGCGCTGACACCAATGTTGTTTACATTCACCTCATTCGTAATTGTTCCAAAAAATCCAATTCCTATATACTTAGAACCATCCATTTCTTCTGTCTGGTTCACATTCACATTAGAAATTACAGGTTTTCCAGTTGCCAAAATAGAATTTCCATCCGTAAGTGTCGCCTGTCCATCTGCTAACTTTGCACCTTTGATGTCCCCCGACACCATAAGCGGTGTCCACAGATCATCTTCTTTATTTGAGTTCACACCATCCTTGGATAAGTCAATATCTCGAAAAATGATGTAATTTGCATTGGATGAATATTTTAAACCACCATATTCTTGCTTTAACTTCATCAGACTCGCTGTTTCATTGTCAGGTAACCCTTGGTCGTTAACGCCACATAAACTACCAGTTCCTACTGTAAGACCACCCAATAATGTCCCTAACAGTCCACCTACTCCCTTCAACAGACCCGTAACAATATCATCGCTTGTCAAATCGACATCTGCCAGCTTATACTTACCATTATCTTTATAATATAGATACGAGTTATCACCTTTCACTGTATCGGCTTTTGTTGGAATCGAAAGATGGGTAGTTGCCCTTCTGCAGCAACAGCATCAAGTCCAAGATCCGCATCGCCTGGATAGTATGGTGTGTAGAAAGGCTTTCCGCCAAGTAATCCGCTTACTAACCCCTGACGGTAATAAACATACAGTCTCGGAGTTACGCTCTTATTGCTTCCAATCGCCCGCAACTGTGACTCATTTCCGATCAGAATATATTTCTTCCCGGAAACTTCTACATATAATTGTCCCGGTTTTGTTCTTCCATCTGCATGTTCACCATCTAGCCACTGAACTCCATTCGCTGATTTTTCTGTCAATTGATCTGCAACCAGTTCTGGCTTATCCGAATTAAACTTCTGCGATAACACATAATTATGAGACTTACTATAAGTCAGATACTCCTGATCTTCTCCATCCGGATAGATCATCTGTCCCATACCAAACTGTGGTGCATCATAATCTAATGTCATAACAGGTTCTGTTTCAGATTCTTCCTGTGCAAGTACCATTAACTGATATGGATTATATATGTAGATTGTATCCGTTTCCTTATCATACAGCGTTGGTGTTTCGTTTTCTTCTAGTTTCGTACCTGTGATAGTTCCGGTAAAGGAATCCGGTACTAACCACATCTGTTCCGAGTTCATCTGGATGTCATTCATCAAAATGTACTGAGCATCTGCACCGTATTTCAGCTCTGTGCCTTCACTCTTTACTACTTCTCCAGAACCAATCTGTCCTTCCTTATCGCCTGTGTAAATATAAGCATCTGAACCAATCTGTTTTAATTGTTCATAATTATAAATGCATATTTTACTATCCTTATAATAAGCATCTATGTTATCTGTTGATTCCGATTTAACATTTCCACCGAACGATTCCGATTCGTCATTTTTCGAGTTTTCACTTGTTTCCCCCGATATCTTAGATTCGGATTCCGTGGTGCCATTTATTTCATCTGAAACTGTGGACTCGGTTAATACTTCACCATTACTCTTATTGGCATCATCAGAAAGTGTCACTTGACTAGTGTTGGTACCCGATGGATTTACGTCTGCCGCATCCGCAATATTCACTTGAGAAAATAAGATAGCCATACATAGTATTACTGCGATAATTCTGTTCTCTATCCTTCTTTTTTTCTTCATATCTGGACCTCTAATCGGAATAAAAATTCCTACCATTTACTCAATATTGCATTCTAATATCTAGAATGATTTTTTAGCATAAAATAACTAATTTTATTATAATATCCGTTAAAATTTCTTTCATTTTCATCAAATACCTACTGGGCTTTTTCCTTACTCTTCTCTGTTTGATTCTACTTTCTGCACCCACTCTTTTTGCATAGCCGCAGCAAAAAAACATTGAAGCAATTTCATGGAAAACGCTCCACATTCAGCATTTACAATCATCCTTACCGCCTCGGCATGTTTCAGTTTTCGTTTATATGGTCGCTCACTGACCAAAGCATCATAGGCATCCACCAAACCGACCACCTGAGCACAAAGCGGAATCTGATCTCCCTTTAAACCGTCCGGATATCCAGAGCCATCAAATCTCTCATGGTGATGTCGGCAGATTTCATAGCTGTACTTATTCAATTTCTCTGTTGTCATACCATTCGGAAATCTCAATGTCATCTCTGCACCGGTAATTGGATGCTGCTTCACGACTTCCATCTCGTCTATCGTTAATTTCCCATTTTTATTCAATATTTCTATCGGTACCCGGATTTTACCAATATCATGGATTGGTGCCAGGTGTGATACATTTTCAATCTCTTCTTCGGTAATTCCAAATTCCGGATAATTTTTCTGCAGTTGGCGATAAACCTGCTCCGTATAAAAACTAATATCATCCTGATGTTCCGTTTCCACCAGATTATTATGATTCAATACCGCAACAAGCAAAGAAACCATATCCCAATACTGTTTCGTGATATTCTTTTCTTTCTTCCGCAATTCCTGTTCCATATTAACAATCGTATCTGGAATGACCTTCGCATTATGTAATGTGAGAATGGCAATATTCTCCGTCTCATCTACATATCTTTTTGCTTCCATCCAAATATAAGAATCTGCTTCATTATCACATATTCTGCGGTAGGACATATCATCTTCCATACAGCCGTCTACTAAGTGTTCCGTAAGCTTTTCGCTTGTCAAAAATCGTCTTAACTTCTGGCGATCCTGTTCATATACATATTGTTCTGTGTACTTCCTTATAAACTCATCATAGGTAGCTGAATCACTTACTTTATCATAGACTTCATGTACGTGGGAATAAATACATTCATATGTTTGATCCTTTAAATTCAATTTTATAACTACATAAAAACGTCCAAAATATTCATCTTTGCCCGGCTGAATAATATCTGATATTTTCACATTTTCCAGCCTGTTATTATAAGTGTTCTGCAGATCCAGTAACACCTTATGTACCTTGCAGCAATCTGAATAATTTCGGAACAGTATCCGTCCTTCTCAGACATCTGCTAATTGCCATTGTTGACTCTGTACAGTTAATAACGTCCATAAGAGAAATTTCTTCCGGTCGTTTTTCCAGCATATAGCCTCCATTCGATCCCTCTGCCGCTTTAACAATTTCTTTTTCTTTTAGTTGCTTTGTTACTTTAGGAATATAACTTGCCGGAATATTTAATTCACGAGATAGTTCTGCTGTAGTTATTACCTTATTTTCTGATGCTAGATAACATACGATTCTAATGGCATAATCCGTTGTATTTGTAAGCTGCATAATGTCACCCTCTCTATCCGTCCCCAATAATGATTTTTATCCTGAACATTTTTCTTGTTTCTTTCATTGTAAAAAGGAAGAATCATACTTCCAGGTTCTTCACTTCACAAGCACAATTCTTCCTTTTTGCCTTAATGATATTTTCTTTTTACTTTTCTGAAAAATACCATGCTTCCAATGCCAATCAGTAAAACCACAATCAGCATCATAATCCAGCTATTATTCTGAATATTTCTTCCGGTTACGGGCGGTGCCACGGTTGATGTATTTGTAAATTGGATATCTTCCGTTCCTGCCATTGTAAATGATGCTGCTTCTCCAACGGTTTTCGATCCACCATTTATCGAGTATGACACCTCGAAGTTTGTTCCCGGTGCTGTCTCCGTAACGGTATATGTCCATCCTGTCGGTAAGCAACTGATATCTACAGATTCATCTTTTTTCAATGTAAAGGCTGCCTGATTATTTGTGAAAGTCAGTTTTTCTGCTGTTCCATTTCCTTTTTCAATAACAGCTGAAAGATATCTTCTCCCAGTGTCGTTTCCTGTCTGGGAAGCTGTTTCTCATTATTCTGTTCTTTCTCAACCTGTTTCTTTTTCATGTTTCATTCCTGCTTCATATCAACTTAGATAATCAAGGTATTCTTTTATGTACTGGTTAAAGTATAGCACTTGTTTTTTGCAAAAATAATACAGAGAATAGGAAGATATTTTCACGTTTTGCTACAAAAAGTTTGTAGTTATCGGTTTTTCGCAAAAAAAAGAAACCATACCGTAGAGATATAGTTTCTCTTTAAATTACAGTGTTTCTGCCATTTTGAATAAAACGATTCCATTTCTAACAGCCAGCATCTCAGCAGAATTCTTGAAATCAATGCCAGAAATATCTCTTATTTTTTTCAATCGCCCTGAAAGAGTACGATAATTTACATAGAGTTTTTCAGCTGCTTTATTCGCATTCTTATCACAGTCCAGATACGCCTGCAGCGTTTCAATCAGTTCTCCATCATGTTCTTTATCATGTGTACTTTCTCCACCAACTGGAAGAGATGTACCCCAAAAATGTCCGACATCTGCCTGTAACACAGCTTCACTTGTTCCATGATCAAGTGCTGTCAGGATTGCTTGCTGTGCACATCTATTCGGTCTGAATCCGTAGCTATGGTCATGGAACTGTTCCTCATAGATTGGTGTTAAGACCTGTGCAATGGCTTGTTGTATGAATCTGTCTGTTACTGTTGGTACTCCCAGGTTTCTGACACCACCGTCTGGCTTTGGTATCTCCACTCTTCGTACTGGTTGAGGTTTATATTTTCTTGTCCTCAACTGTTCCTTGATAATTTCGCCGTCCTTTACAAGATGTTCTTTAAGTTCTGTGTACTTCATTCCGTCCACTCCCTCGGCACCTTTATTTCGTACGACTTGCAGATATGCTCTGTTGAGATTATCGCTGGATAGTATCTGCTTCATTAGACTACTTGTGTCCATGCGTTCTTTCCTTTCCGTCTCGCTTGATTTGACCACCTTTTTCCCGATTGGTTACGGCAGATGTTGTCATTTCTGCAATACGAGACATACTCAAACTTATTGATTGTTCGCCCCTTCGCTCCATCTCCATTACAGAGACTTCTTCGCTACTATGGGCTCGGCTGACTTCTCACAGTTCGTTGTTACTAGGCTAATGAAACCTCTGTGAGACCTCCACGCTTAAGGTGCACGCTCTTTCCTCTCATATATCCGCCACATTTACTCGGTTCCTACAAACGGCAACTTTACGGCTTTGTCTTATTTAGCAGACTTACCAAGCGGAACCTAGCCTCATATGTGATTTCTGTCCGTCGGACCAAGAGTTTGCTTACAGCTTCCTTCAGATTCTACCTTACGATAGACACCCTTGCTGTTCAGCTATACACTTCCTTGTCGCCTAGGCGTGTTCGGGACTTTCACCCGTTAGAGCGCGCCCATGGCGCGCAAACTAAAATATCGCCAGCCATAGCATGGCTGACGATACAAAAATTTATTATTTTTATTATCCTCTTGACGGGGAGCATACCATTATTATAGTGGTTTATTTTTTTATTCCAATGCAACAAACATGTAAAATGTCTGATGTATTTTTGCAAGTTTTGTTCCATAGCAGTGTTTATCTTATTTTCCGTCTTCTTCTGAAAACAGAATCATGATAATACTTATGGCAAATAGTAACCATACATGCCTGCTTGTTTCAGACGAACCCCTGTTTCCGGTATTAATTGTGTGTTTTCGTTTGTGATTTTAACTCAATCACGTCTCCTCGTGCAGCCTCAATCCGCTGTTTCATGACAGCTGTATTTCCATTCGATGTTGCCTGCACTGGATTTGAATACTTATCATTCTCTTCTTTTTAGAAATCGAAACGGCGTATTTTGATGTATCAACAGTTTCTGTTATTATGATATCCGAAGATATATCTACATTTTTAATGTAACTTTATCTCCATGTTTCAAAGAAGTTCTAATTGTCTTGCTACGCAGCTTTTGACCATCTTCCCAATAGAGAATTTCCATATCAAATGGCTTCTTGCGGTTTCCAAGTGGACCAGTGACTTCCTTTGTAATCTCAACCGTCACCCCGCCTTTTTGCGGATGATTGACGATATGTCTGTCCGAAACAGCTCTCCAGGTATTTGTCATCGGTGATTTCTCATATAGGAATAAAATATCGGATTCTACATCGACCATATATAAATTAAAGTTATCCTGATACTGTGTTTTGGTTTTATCTGCTTTGTCCTTTTTGTTTGGAGTAACAGATTCTACCATCCAGTATCGTCCGTTCTCAAAGTCCTCCGGTAATTGAAGCATTCCATTTTCATCTGTTTCTAAGGAACGATACGTCGTACACGTTTTTCCATCCTTTTTCAGAACGATATCGTCCTTGCTCTGTGTATTGTCATAATCTACTGTATATCCTGTATCATCCGCATATTCTTTCGTAACATCATCATACGGTACTTTGTAGAACAGAAAACCTGCACCAGCAAGTCGGTTTCTTGGAAGATCATCCGTCTTTAAGAAACTTCGTTCAGCAAGATTGAAATGCAGATTCTGCACTTCCAGTTCCATCTTGGAAACATCCTTGAACTCATTCTCATCCTTCGGGAATAATTGTTGCCCATTTGAATCGAAATACTGAATCTCTGGATAAATAACTTCATAATATAGGAAACCATCCCCGTAGTCCGAAGAATAATGTGTCTTTCCTATCTCGATTTCTTCCACCTTATATTCCACCGGATTTCTGTCCTGGAATAGTGGAACATTGTCGACTGTGTGTTCCCATCCGTTCTCTTCATTCAGCAAGAATTCCTGTCCTGTAGAAATTCCATTCTGATACAATCTGATTTTCACCTGTTTTTCCGTCAGTGCATCATTTGGATTTTCCCATGTCTTTTTGATATGCAGAGTGCCTGTTTTAGCAAAATTTCGGATATTAAGGCTGGTATCTCCTCGCTGAAGCAGAACAGATTTTCCGTCTATCTTACCATCAACTGGTGCCTTAACAGCCTCCTGATTTTCGTTAGCCTCCCTATCCACCAGTTTTGCATCAGTGATTTTGAATGCTCCATTGGCAATCTCAACTGTGATCTGTATATCTCCTGTGTCTACATATCCCGTCGGTAAGTTTGTCTCTCGCAACAAATACGTCTCAGTTGCTGTTCTGTTCTGTTTGTTTTCATCTTGTAACGGAATGTGAAGTTGTGCGATTCCGTATTTATCAGTTGTTACCGTTTCCTCCTCAACACCGTTCTTACTGACAGCAAAATTGATCTTCTCCATTCCTTGTCCGGTAGACTCATCAAATTTGTTCAGTGTGAGTATTCCCTCTTTCTGATAACGGTTCTCCAATTCAATAGTAAGAGTTTCACCACCGCGTCCAATTCCACGTCCTGTGAATTTAATTCCACTTTCTGGATATGCTTCCCATGAATTTACATTATCTCCTTCTTCATGAGAATTGCGAACATTGTACCAACCTGAAAATTTCACATTCGAATCTTTTGGCTTATAGTTGTACTCTTTTAATGTGTATTTCCAGAATGAGTCCGCCTTAACGATCCACGTACAGCTTGTATGTGTATCATCTGTCCATGTACCTACAACTTCTATTGGAGCATCCTCCGCTTGCGGAGCTTCTGCATCCGGTTTCTGGCTATCTTCTGAAGGAAGCACAAGTTTCATATGCTCATGAAATGCAGGTGGCTGCGGTTTTCCATCTAAAAGCTTTTCATCCATATCTACCTGGATATAATAATCTTTCTTGACTTCCTCTATTGCTTCCGGCATTCCGACAAAATCTTTCTTTACTGTCAGGTAACCATTTTTTGCTACAATACGTCCGTCAATATGCCACCCATCGGACATTTCACTTTTGAAAGAATACCAATAAATGGTGAAGAATTCGGTATCTAATTTCGATGGCGGAATCTCCCTGTCTCCGATACGAATCATACGTCCGCTTTCACGAATTGTCGGAATACCTCTTCATCGGAAGGAATTCTATCTATCTTGTAGATATAGTCTCCATTTCCAATATATCCCTCATCTGGTTTAGTTCCCTGCAAAAGTTCTTGCACTCTCTTATTTCCATCCGCATACTGTTCCCACGTAGATGGATTCTTATTTCCAAGAACTGGAACATCATGCAATATACTTGCCTTCACATTACAGTTTGCCACGGCAACCGCACTTGTATAATCGTCTACATTCGTGGTTGGTAATGCTACCGAACCATCTTCCGGCATCGCTGACTTACAGATATAAAACTGTACCTGTTTTCGATTTTGGTTACTCACCTTACGCCACGCTGCATAGAGGGTGATTGGCTGTCTTGCATTATTATTTATAAGATCAGAAATAGAATCCCCTGCACCGCATTCCTGCCACTTTCCGTCTTTGTTTCTGTAATCCCAATGATCGAATTCATACTGTTCCAACTCTTTGCTGTCATTATCTTCATGATCATAAACCAGAGGATATGGTGACTTAACGTTATGTTTTCCAGCTTCTATTTCATTCTCATAATCATCTGTATGTCTTGTCTTATTTTCAACCTGAGGGGTCAACTTAGCTTCCTTAGGAAGTTTCTTCATATAACGAGTTGTATTATAGATAACCCTGACTGCCCCAGACTCCAGCGGTTTGTCTGCGATCACCTCATAAGATGAGTTAACATTCGGAATTTCAAATTTTACCTTATCATCTCCGGACGGTTCCGGAAGAACCTCATTTTCGTCCCTGTCATTAGATGTACAACTCCAGACAATCTCCTTGCCATAATACTCACCTTCTAAACTTGCCCTCTTTGGTACTTCCACAGTATATGCTTCCCCATGGCCTACATACTGTCTCTTAATCGCCTCTCTTTTGGTCAGGTTCAGTGGATCCAACACTTCAATCAGATGAAAACTTCCCTCTACACTGAAATGTCTTCCTGCCAGCCCAACCTGAGAAGAAAGTCCTGTCAAACGATCAAAATAATTTTCGATTCTGTCTGGATTCAGTGGGTTTGGCTGTGAGAAATAATAGACAGATACATCTTTCCCGTTTTTCAGGACAGGAATATACCATGTACCATCGTTGTCCTTATAAGGGTGCTGTACAAACACACGGCTGTCTGTCGCATAACCAAACAGAATCTTCTCTTTCTGATCTGCGCCGGGCTCCAGCTTGCTCGGAGTGAAACCAAACTCACTGTAAATTTTAGAAATCGTATCATCTGGTGTAGCTCGCAAATAATAACGACTGGCTCGGCCACTGTTTGCTTTGATTATGTAATGCTGCTCAGCATTAATATTTTTTATCAGCTTATAATGTCCATCGATAAATACATAAAAACTAATATTTGCTTCTTTTGTTGCTGCCGGTTTTTCTGTATTATCAGGAACAATCACATATGGACGTACTGCATCATCTGGCTGAATAGTAAAGCTCATGGTATGCTCTGCTTCATTTTTACTCCATGTAACTTCTGAAAGAGTACCATCTTCCTTTCTGCATTCCCAGTTTATATTCTGCGTTTGTTCTTCTACACGCGGCCTTGTACTAACTGTTCTTGTAAGTGTTGACTTTCTTGCAACAAAATCAATTGCCGGAAGATCACGCAAAGCTGTTTGGCTGTAAACCTGTCCATCTTCATCCTGTACTGTCACACTGTAAAAACCGTTATATCTATCACCGTCGTGTTCGAATAAGGTCTTTGCACTCATGGTATCAATTTTTTCTCCATTTGGCAGGTAATACACATCCATCGGCTCTCCGGACTTTCCTATATAAATACATTCATGACCTTCTATCGTGTATTTCCCTGCATTATGGATTGTATCGTAATCTCTCTTGGAATAATAAAAACGCTCTTTTGCTCCATTTTGAATAGAACCATCGTAATGAAATTTTTCAAAATGCTTTTTTAACTCATCATTAGAAATATAATAATAAACTGTTCCCGGCTTTGTTGTAGTATCTTTTATAACAGGAATTTCTTCGTTTAGAACATTATATCTCTCATTATTTACAAAAGTATAGAATTTAATGTTCAAGGTTGCTGGTGCAAAAGTGTTGCATGCAACCGTATATGGTTGCTCTATCTTTCCAATAGAAAAGGTTAGTTTATCGCCCTGTTTCACCGGAGAAATTGTTTTATTTTCATCCTCACTGGCACAAAGCCAGTCGCTTTCCTTCGTATCTCCAGGATCAACGGAAATTGTGACCGCAGAATCTTTCTTATAGTAACTCACAGTTCGATTTCCATCCGGATTGATCACTGTAACCGAATAGAAACTGTTCTTATTCTGCTTAATCTGGTCTGAATTATTATCCGGAATTTTTTCGCCATCAGATGCTCCTTTTGGCATATAATAAACGTCTGTTGGTACAGTTGCTTCCTGCTTGTCCAGGTTATAAGATACATATTGCTGTCCTTTATAAGTTACCACTGTCGCCTGTGCTAATGTCTTCTCACCACGGACTGTATATGGAAAATAATTTCCGGACTGTGTTTCCTCTGCATTCAAGCCGAACTCTCTATAAATCTCAGCAAGATCACTGACAGATAAATAGCATCTGCCCTGACGGTTCCATTTATACACCTTTTTCAGAGAATCAGCCGGCAGCTTTCGAACCTCATTGTCTGCATATATATAAAACTGAATGTCAAAGGCTGTCTGATCCGCTCTCTGGATCACATAAGACTGTGTGATCTTTCCGATTGTGAACCTCGTCTGGTTCCCTGATTCCCGTATACCATCTATCACCTTATCATCTGTTCCCATACAGGTCCATTCGATCTGGTCTGTCGGTCCGACAATTGTGGATTAAAATCAGCCACAGCTTCTTCCACTACAGTTCCTGTTAATGCATAACGAATCCGATCCTGCCCTTCTCCCTTTACCTCTACGGAATAAAACGAGTTGTCCTTTTTACAGAATCTATTAAATTTAATGCAACGCCTTTTCCATTTGGAAGGTAGTAAACATCTATCGCTTCCCCTTGTTTATTCTGTCCATAATTGTAAGAAACATATGTCTTTCCGGATTCTGTGTCTGTATAAACTTTTCCGTATTCTATCCCGCTTTTTCCCCGGTATGCAGACACAAACTTCTCATCTGCAACAGGATTCTGCCCATCACTTCCTTTTACAAATCCAAATTCTTCATATATCAGGAGCAGGTCCTCAATGGAAACACCATAGTAGGTAGTTCTTCCGTCTTTCCATGTTGCAATGCCGGTAATGTCATTATGCTGAAGCTTTACCTTGTTTCCATCAATAATGACATAGAAATCAATATCAAATCCTTCGGAAATCTCCTGAAGTTTCGGTGATTCCTCTTGTGCAATCTGCTCCTCGAAGGCTTTTTCTTCTTCTGAAAGCTCTCCCTGGGATGGAGTAATTTCTTCCTCCGGAATCTCTTCTAATGGCGGGGTGATTTCCTCTCCAGGAGTCTCTTCTGATGGCGAAGTATTTTCTTCTTTCGACGTCTCTTCCGACAATGATGTACTTTCCTCCGGAATAAAATCTTCTGTGCGCATTTCACCCTCTTGAGTACTATTTATATTTGGAATATTCTCTTCTTCCACTGAAACTGCCAAAACTGTCGTTCCTGCGCTATTCATGCATAAAACCAATAAAAGTGTCCAGGCTATCCATCTTAGCCATCTCTTTTTCCTCTTCACACAAATTCCTCCTAAAAACATATTTTCATTTTCTTAGCTATCTGCCTTTTTTATCCATTCCTTCTGCATTGCCGCTGCTATAAAGCACTGCAATAGTTTTTGAAAATACACCACATTCACCGTTGGCAATCATTCTTATGGCTTCTTCATGCTTTAATTTTCTTTTATAGGGGCGTACACTGACCAATGCATCATAAGCATCCACAAGGCCTACTACCTGAGCACAAAGTGGTATTTCATCACCTTTTAGTCCATCCGGGTAACCAGAACCATCATATCTTTCATGGTGATATCTGCATATTTCATAGCTATACTTATTAAGTTTTTCTGTCGTAGCTCCTCGTGGAAACCGCAATGTCATCTCTGCCCCTGTAAGAGGATGCTGCTTTACAATTCCCATCTCATCAGCTGTTAATTTACCGTTTTTGTTCAATATCTCTATCGGCACACGGATTTTTCCAATATCATGAATTGGAGACAGATGAGAGACATTTTCTATTTCTTCCTCTGTAATCCCATACTCCGGATAGTTTTTCTGTAGTTGAAGATACACTTGTTTTGTATAAAAACAGATATCCTCCTGATGTTCTGTTTCTATAAGATTATTGTGATTCAACACTGCAGCCAGAAGCGAAACCATTTTCCAATACTGTTTTGTCTCATCCTGTGCTTTTTGTCTTAATTCCCGTTCCATATTTACAATTGTGTTAGGAATAACTTTTGCATTATGGAATGTAATAACAGCAGTTTTCTCATTTTCATCCACAAATCTTTTTACTTCCATCCAAACATAAGTCTCTGAGTTTTTCTCGCTTCTTCTTTGATAAACGATATCTTCTTCTGAACAGCCCTTTTTCAAATGCTCTGTCAACGAATCGCTTTTCAAAAATTCCTGAAGTTTTTCACAATCTTTTTCACATACATATTTTTCACAATATACTTTCAGAAAATCATCATATGTTCCTGCATTTTTTACATCATCATAAATCCCCCTGTTATGAGAATAGATACATTCATAACTGTTTTCCGCTAAATTAACTTTCAGAATGATATAAAATCGCCCAAAATATTCATCTTTCCCCGGTCTGATAATATCAGAGATTTTCACATTTTCTAATCGGTTATTGTAAGTGTTCTGTAAGTCCAATAAGACTTGATGTACTTTACAGCAATCCGTATAGTTTCTGGAGCAAAATCCATCCTTTTCAAGACAGCGACTGATTGCCATTGTTGATTCCATACATGATATGACATCAAATAAAGAAATCTTTTCTGGATTTTTGGCAAGGGCATATCCTCCACTGATACCTTCAGAAGCTGAAATAATCTTCTCTTTTTTTAACTGCTTTGTGATTTTGGGAATATAGCTCTCCGGAATCTTTAATTCAGAAGCTAATTTTGCCGTTGTAACCCTGTGCTTTTTTATTGCCAAATAACAGACAATCCTGATTGCATAATCCGTTGTATTGGTAAGCTGCATAGGTGCTCACCTCTCTCTCTTTTCTTTATGCTGACCAGATGATACTCCTGGTACATCATCGTTAGTTTCTGAGTATCATCCAGTTTAATTGCAATCACACCATCCGTACTATAGTAAATGGTGCCATTATATTTTCCGATGTATACACAGTTTTTTCCATCTACTTTTGCACTCTTAAACTCGAAATGTCGGCCTTCTATAGATAGCTCTTTATGATCCGCAATTGCTCCAAATTGAATGACAGAAGGTGCTCCTGTAATTGGATTTCCATTGACATCTACATATTCCACACGATTAGTCGTCTGTTCATTACCATTCGTAACACTTCTCTGCATTGCGATATTCAAACTCTGTACAGATATCGTATCTGGAAGCTGCTCATCACTTGCCTGTTCTGTAGATTTTTCATTGTCAATAATCTGCTCTGAAGACTTCTCTGATATTTCTGTTTCAGATTCTTTAGTTTCTGTAGTATCTTTTTCTTGCTCCAGGTCTTCTGTCTTCGATATTTCTGACTCTTTTTCCTTTTCTTTCAATGCATAAGTCATAGTCAGTTTTTGTCCATCTGCAAACTTATTGGCATTGATATTATCGGAACTCCAATAAACCGTATCTTTATATACTCCTATAAAGGAACAGTCTGCATCATTTACTTTTGCACTCTTAAATTCATAATCTTTGTCAGAAATATTTAACTCTGAATGATCTGATATTTTTCCAAGCTCAATGGTCTCTGGTGCTCCTTCAATCGCATTGCCGGATTCATCTACATATTCCACCAATTTTGTGGTCGGTACCTGACCATTTGAAGTTGCTTCCTGTATTTCTTTCTCCAGCTTCTCCACTTCTATGCTGTCCGGAATCTGTTCCTCAGTTTCTGCCGATGTCTCAGTTTCTGTTTCTGATGTAAATTGCTCCGAAGTTTGCTCGGTTTCTGTCTGTTGTGCATCTGTCTCACTTGTAAATGCTTCTGTATCTTGTGTTTCTTCCTGCTCTGTAACCACTGATGTTTCATCTTCTGATGCACTTACGGTTTCCAGATTCATAAAACAAATAGAAAAGATTAGAAGCCAGGAACATGCTATTTTATAGTGATAGGTAAGCCTCTGATATCATCTCGGGCTTTTCCCCACTCCACACCGTGCATGCGACTTTCACCGCACACGGCGTTCCATCGGTTAGTATTTTTCATTGTCTAAACAATCAACCTTTGAATAGAATAAAAACTGTAGTAGTTGAAATAAGATTAAATAGGTTGCATGGAAGCCAACTCACGAAGGTGGTTAACCTTTATAAGCTGTTTGTTATCTAGCTGTAGTAAATCCATATATTTGTAAATAGTTTCCGCTTTTGAAGCATGAATGAGTTTATGGACGGAATTCTTTATGAGAATAAGATTCTCATAGGCATCCGTACCGCCTAAATGTCGAGGTAACTTATGATGGCAATGAATTTCCCCAACAGAGGAGAATTCAACACCGGTTATAGCACATTTTCCCCATTGGGCTGAAAAGAGATATTCGATTGTCTGCGTATTCCGCACTATTGGAATAGACTGGTTGACGCATGAGAGCCAACATCATAGGGATGTTGATTCTCAGACAGTTGTGAATACCTTCACGTCCTTCGGGAGTGTAATAATTCCAGCTCTTCTTACGGAAAAGCGGATTTTTGTGCTGTGTGTATCCTATTGGATACACGGGCTCATTCGTACCAGCGACATATCGCATCATTTTGGATTTACCAAAACGGGCTTTTTCAAACTCCGTAAGCTCTCGCCCTGTTTTCACAAGGCGGTTGCCTGTGCGAGTGCTAAGCCTGTTTGTCAGCAAGGTCATGACTGTGCGGTTAAGGGAAGCACAATCATGATTAACATGTGTGGCAATACAGTAGTAATTCTGCATGCCAGTGACCATACTGTTATAGAGTGTGATTTCACCCTGTTCGCCATATATTTTGCGAGGGTGAGCAATTCTCTTTGCCTGTTCTTTTAGCTTCCCTTTGTGCTCCAGTTTTTATCTGCGATATGAGATATAACCACGAGTTTGTTGCCCTTCCTGTGCACTTTCATTTTGAATCCGAGAAAATCAGAATAATGATTTCTTACATTTACAATCCTCGTTTTCTTTTCAGAAATTTCCAGTTTGAGCCTTTCTTTCAGCCACAGAGTGACTGCACATTTGGTGCGTTCAGCAGAGTCCTTAGTCCTGCAAAAGATTCGAAAATCATCTGCATAGCGGACAATGAACATTTCCTTCAGGTTAGATTTCTTAGCCTGTCGATAGCCATTGTCGGGTCTGGTATTCCGTTTGCAAATCGGACACCATTGCCATTGACTTTCCACCCAGTGGTCTAATTCGTTAAGCACGATATTAGCCAGGAGTGGCGATATGATACCTCCCTGTGGGGTTCCTTTGTCGGGCGTGATAAAAGTCCCGTCCTCCAGTTTGATAGGTGCTTTGAGAATTCGTCTTATGACAAAAATCAACTTCTTGTCATGAATACCCATAGCCCATATCTGTCGTATCAGCTTGGCGTGATTCACATTATCAAAGAATCCTTTTATATCGAATTCAATGACATAGTGAAGATTGGCATGTTGAAGCAGCTGATAACTTCTTGCTATGGCATTCTCTACCGAATGGTTCGGTCTGAATCCATAGCTGTTCTTGCTGAACTTAGCTTCACAAACGGGTTCCATTACCTGTTTGATACATTGTTGAACAAGCCTGTCCCAAATACATGGGATCCCTAGGGGTCTTGTCTTACTTGGGTCGTATGGTTTTGGTATCTCCTTACGCCTTACAGGTTTTGGGCGATACCCATGTTCACTTCCATTAATAATAAATCTAACTTTTCAACAACTTCATCGGGGAGCATCTTCCGATGTCCTCGATTGTGAGATTGTCTGTGCCATTTGTTTTACTTCCTGTATTTTTCTTGATATTTCTGTACGCTAGAAGAATGTTTTCCCTTTGAAGGATGACAGACATTAAATCTGTGAAAACTTCTCCGTTCAAACTTGCCTGGTATAGATTATCAATCGTATTCTGCATTCCGTAATACTCTTTGTGACGCAGATTATCTTCACATAGCAGTTGCTTTTCTTTTCATGGTCATAAGGCATCACTCTCCTTTCTTGGGAAAGTGTCCCTTTTTGTCATACTCGTAATCCTTATAAGATTGAATGACAATAATTGTTTCTAACCGACTAAAGCCCATTCCTCGAGCCCGCCTTTTTCGTAGGGCTGTCATAGGTTCGAGCTTCGCTTTTCAGCACAGATTAAGCGGCTTATATGATTCGTCCGCAGATTGCTTATGAGCAACTCTGTACCTTTCCACGTTCCGATAATTCTATCTGTGCATATATCCTTAGGTGTCCGCTATAGTCCTGTCAGCTTGATTGTGCCTATAACACAATACGGAGTTTCATATTTTCGATTCTTACTCCACCGCACTGACCCACAATTAAGTGTCCATACATTTCTATATGGTAAACATCTAGACCCGTACATTCGCGGTTTTCGTCAGTCCGTCGTGGACATTCTCACCATAGATATTTTATAGACTCCGACGTGTCATCTGCATACGGTACCTCTACCGCACTTTCGACAGCTGTATTTCTACACTGTTTCGGCAGACTTCCGCCGACTTTATCGAGCTCCAGACCCCAACCATTACAGTCAGAGCCGGTCGAAGTATCAGAGAAGGCATTTCAGGGCGTTACCCCATCATTCTACCTTTCGAATTATCAGTTGTTGCTTACCTCGTATGGAAGTAAGCCCGACGATTTTAGCATCGCATGGCCATAAGTCTATGAAGTTTTACCCTCATAGAGCGATGTTTGTGCGTCAACGTGTCGCACCAAATATGTTTTCCAATTCTTATGCCTCATTTTTCGCATCTTCCTTCCTGTTCTTCTGCTTCTCCATGAGTAATCCGCAAAGGCAGATAACTGAGCCAAAGAATAAGAACAAATAGCCTGCAACCGGACTATCATCGCCTGTCTTTACCGGCGAACCATTATGAATAATATCCTTTGATCTTGGGGAAGATGGAACCGGGTTTTGATTTTTACCAGTTTGACCGGTATACGAGTTTTTGAATGAAACCTTCGATACTTTATCTCCATTTTCATTTTTGACCACTGTTACCGCCATCAGTTCATTATTGGAATCAAAGAATCCTTCAATCGTTACATCATAGGTTTTTGAATCATATGTATAATTTTCTTTATTCTCTGTTGCCTGGTACAGCTTGTAATGATATTCTCCTGCCTGTCCGACATTCATAATCAGCTCTGTAGAAGAATTACCACTCATATTCCAGGTAAATGTTCTTCTATTGCTTCCCTCCGGCATTGGATTTTGTATCTGATCTGCTATTAAAACATAAGAGCCTGTTTTGTCAGCATCTGCAGAATTGTTTACTTCAAATATCTGTTCCACTGGTATTTTCACTGTTGTGTTTTTGCCAGCTGCCAGTACTGGTTTTTGAACACCCAGAAAGAATATCATGGACAGGAATATAACCATGGCTATTTTTGTTAAACGTGCTGTTCTCATGCTTCTCCCTCTCCTTCTTTCTTCTTGTTTCTTTTCTTTTCTATCTGTCTTGCTATCAGAATCAGTACAAGGACAATCAGGATAAACCATACAATAACTGGCACTTTTCCTACTGCATTTTTCAGTTCATCAATTCCTGTACCTACGTTTTTGGCTTTTTCTTTTTCCGGATATATCTGATCTGTTAAGCGTCCCACCAAGATATTTCTTCCATTTGTCATATCCGATGTACAGGTGGTCAGTAAAACCAGATGATCATCTTCCGTTATATTCATATCTCTTTTATATAAAACATTGTTCTCGATTTCCTGCAGATACTCCTGTTTCGCTTCTGGTGTGTCCAGACACACATTGAAAATCGTTTCATTATAGGCATCTACCTGCATCAATGCATAGAATTCGATTCCATGATCTTTTCCGTCAAAGAACAGATTTCCATATGGATGTTCGTTGAAATACTGTTCTTTTGTAAATTCACCGATATCTCCAAACATCATGTGTTTTTCCATATGGTGGCCATATATAATATTATCAAAATCCGAAAAATCCGGCTTATTTGCACAATGTAAAAAGATTGCTCCGCTTAAGGAATAGTTTCCTTCCGCATCTGTATTCATATAAGTATCATCATTGTCCGTCTGCACCAATGGATAATTGATATTTGTGTCATTCACTCGTATCCATCCAATCACATCCGGATTGATTTTCTGTAATTCTTCAAAAGATTTCGTACTCTTTTCAGTAGGAATATATGCTTCATAATTTTTTGCATCTGCAGTCTGATATACCTGATGGGAATCCCACAGCATATAACCGGAGAGAAACATAGCTGCAAGAATCAGTGATAAGGCTGTGAAGTTTACAATATGGTCTAATCCTCTGATAATTCCTTTCAGCACTTTCTTCATCCGAAGCATATGTACAAGTTCCTTTCACCATTTCTGTTTCTTTTATATTTATCAAAACTGGTTCATCTGACCAATTTGCTCGCAAAATTAGCAAAAAGGGATGCGGCGGAGCAACGCCGCACACATCCCCTTTCCTGGTTGCTATATTTTATTATTTCTGTAATCTTCTGCGTTTGAATCCTACAAAAGCAATCAGTGCTACACCGCAAAGTGCAATCATCAGAACGTATGGAAGAGTGTTCATGATGATACCAGTTACAGGTACATCGTTGTATGTATTGGTTACATCAACGGTATTCTGTTTCTGACCTAATTTCTGACTATTCTGACTATTTACTACTGTAAATTCTGTGTTGTATGATGTTGCAGCAACAGAAGTCAGCTTAGTACCATTGATAGTGATTTCAGCACTACCTTTATAGTTTTTAGCTGCAGACTCTTTTACAGTAATTGTTGTTCCTACTGGAACACCAGTGAATTTCATGTTTTTATTTGCTTTCAAATGGAATGTGTATGTTCCGCCCTCAGCAAGTGTAACATCACCTCCATTAGCTTTGATTCCGCCAAGTGTGCTTGCATTTGTTCCAGCCGGGAATGCAAATGTTGCTGTGAAAGTGAACTCATCGTCAGGAGTTGTTGTTGTACCATTTGCATTAACAACTGCTTTAGATACCTTCAAAGAGCCATTCTCATTATATGTCGGATCAGGATCTGTAGGCTTTGTACCTGTACCAGCTTCCTGTACATAAGTGTTAGTAAAGATGAAAGTATTAGTATCGGTATTTCCAATATTTACTTTACCAGTTTCTGTCTGACCTGCATCATCTTTCACTTTATTTACAACGATATTAGAAATTTCTGTACCAGTTGCACCATCTGTAACATATACATCCATTGTATACTCAGCCTGTGACATGATCATTTTTTCATGATCACTGTTTGCTACTATTGGATCTGCTGTCTGTGTCTCTTTTACAGTATACTCATACTTTCCTGCTTCTGAATATGTCGGAAATGTAATCTGACTTCTCTTAGAAGTTGTTCCTGTTTGATCAGCTGTAAACGAAATTGTTGGTATTTTAACGTCAGCTGTTGTACCTATTAAACCATCACCTGTTTTCTGTGTTGCTGTAAAGCTAAATGTTTCAGCCTTTCCGACCTCTGTGTTGTAGGTCTTAGTAATCCAAGCCTCGGTTGTCTTGCCCCCATCTGCCGCAAATGTTGGCATTGCCATTCCCATCGTCATGGCACCAGCAGCAACAACTGCGAGCACTTTTTTGAACATTTTGTTCATGCTCATAATGATTCCTCCCTTGTAGATAAAATATTATTTGTTTTTATTTGATTAACGGAGGAGGGGATTAGAGTCCTCTGGTCCGAATAACCGCAATCGCTTTTCCTTTGACGTCTTTAATATTGATGCAGCCATAGATTCTGCTGTCTGACGCCTCCGGTCTGTTATCACCCAGTACAAATATCTGACCTTCGCCAACAGTGATTGGAAAGTCAACTCCATTTTGAAACTGTGTGGTGTCAAAATAAATATCCTGTGAAATCTGCGTAGCGCCGTTAATCATCAAACCGTCTTTTGTTATATCTACGGTATCACCTGCGACTGCTACGACCCTGCCTGTGGTTGTTCTGCCATCTTTCTTAAATACTGCAATATCACCGGACACAAAACGCTTGTCCAGTCGATAATACATGACCAGATCACCATCTTTTATTGCTGGTTTCATAGATACGTCATTGATTCTCGCCATCCCGTACATAAATGTAAAAACAAGGATGACCGCCAAAATGATAAGAACAATCTTCAATAACAGCTGAAAGATATCTTCTCCCAGTGTCGTTTCCTGTCTGGGAAGCTGTTTCTCATTATTCTGTTCTTTCTCAACCTGTTTCTTTTTCATGTTTCATTCCTGCTTCATATCAACTTAGATAATCAAGGTATCCTTTTATGTACTGGTTAAAATATAGCACTTGTTTTTTGCAAAAATAATACAGAGAATAGGAAGATATTTTCACGTTTTGCTACAAAAAGTTTGTAGTTATCGGTTTTTCGCAAAAAAAAGAAACCATACCGTAGAGATATAGTTTCTCTTTAAATTACAGTGTTTCTGCCATTTTGAATAAAACGATTCCATTTCTAACAGCCAGCATCTCAGCAGAATTCTTGAAATCAATGCCAGAAATATCTCTTATTTTTTTCAATCGCCCTGAAAGAGTACGATAATTTACATAGAGTTTTTCAGCTGCTTTATTCGCACTCTTATCACAGTCCAGATACGCCTGCAGCGTTTCAATCAGTTCTCCATCATGTTCTTTATCATACCAATATAATTTCACAAGTGACTCTGGCACATATTCCATCAGTTCATCACGATTTTGGATTTTTTCAAAAATCTGGAAAAAACCGAGCTTAGAAAAATCGGCTACCGATATATTCTTATCACCATAGAGATATCTGAGCATATCCATATAGTCTATGACTTTCTTTGAATCATTAAAAGATTTTTTCAAATCTCCATATCCATTAACAATACTTCCAATGCCAATCTGAAAATCCGTTGTCTTATTTCTGTGAAAAATCTGCTTCTGTACTGTCTGATATAATTTTTCCATTTCTTCCCGGAACCCTGCTTGTGTTTCCCCAGGCTTAATTTCATGAATACACACAATCTGATTCAAATTCCGGTAAATATGTTCGTCCGGAAGTAATCTCTGAATCTCGCCTTCTATCACTCCGATTTCTTCTAATTCTTCTTTTGTATAATAATCTTCGCTATTGCTTGAAATCGTATGAAAACTTACCACACAATATTGATCTGTATCTTTCAATTTTAGCATTCTTGCAGCTTTACTCAATTCATCGCCCGTTAATAAACCATTAAGCAAGCTATATTCAATATCTCGTTGATATTTTTTTTCTATCTCATTTTGAGCATATGTTTTCATAAAACTATACTGTAAAGTAAAAACAGCATTTTCCAATGCCATATAGTCCAGTATTGTTAATGGCATATTCACTTCCGTGACTACCAAATAAACTTCTACCCGACCTAACACATGTATTTTTGTAATATATTGCGTATGCTCTTTTCTCTGTTTTTTGTATTCAAATCTGGTAACAATATCCGGTTTATATTTCTCAACATTTTTCTCAAATACAAAATCAGACAGATCCTGCGTTGTGGACGCACAGCAAGTTAAGTTACTATAATATAACGCTACCGGATTGCCAATCATAGAAGACAATAGAAATAAAATATTTTTAGTTGGATCTTCAAAATTCTCTCCATCCAATAACATGTTAGAAATATTGTCGTGTGTCAATTTGAAATAAATCAACCGTGCGATATTTTCATCATAGATCTGCAGAATAACATATTTTATAATACCCCAATAATACTCATCTTCCGAAATTTCTATCACTGGAATATTACGTTCCGAACAAAACTTTAATAAAATATCATAATAATTGACTTTCTGTACCATGTCCGGATGCTGCTTTATAATAAATCCACTGACCTGTTTCTTCTCCAGTTCATTCAAATGTTTCCGAAACTCTCTGTCCGTTTCTCCGAAATACACTTTCATATTTGTAAGAAGAAGCTCTCCTCCAGTCAGATATCTTTCCATATCTTCTATTTCGATAATTCGTATACCTTTAATTTCCTGATTCAGATTTTCTTTACATGTCGCTAATCTCATATCAGGAAATTGTTTCGATTCTAATAATTGTTTTACCGTATAAGCCATTCAGCACCTCGTCAAATTCGTCTTTTGTTGTCTACTTTGGTTGTACCAGCATCTGATGTTGTGTTTTCAAAAGTGGCATAAGTATACAGTATAATTATACCCCAAATTTTCTGTCAATTTCTTCATGCGTATAAAATGCATATTTTATATAGATTCAAATAAAAAAGACAGCTCGCATCTTTGTCGAACTGTCCATTACTTCTTCAGGCTGCGGATAAAAGTCATAAAAATTTCTCTTTCCTTCTCATCCAAGCCATCCCAAATCTCAAGTATTTCTTTTTGCTCTTTTGTCAGATCCAATCTGCTTTCATCATCTGAAAAAAATTGTGCGATTGTATCTTCATTACCTTTTCCTTGCTGATAACTGATCCAACTTTCATCTGTCAATTTCATTTCATTCTGCATCTTTAACTGACTGATGATACCGCCGTTTCCGGTACCAATATCTAGCTTACATTAAATGATATCTTTCCAGATTGGTTGGAATACAAACGTCTCCATACAACTGCTGAAACATATATTACGCGAATCCAGTCTGATTGGAATACACATTACAAGGATACTGATATCATCTAGATTCCGCTTATCAAATTAGACAAATTAACCTTAGATTGCTGGACTCATAAGCTAATTCAGGATAACAACCTGACTAAAAACGCTTACTACAACATTACAGTGATTATGCGGCAATGCTTGAATTATGCCGTCGATAAGGGCTATATTTCTTCTAATCCATTTAGTTCTGTAACGATTGATTCACAACGGATGCTTCGACGTGATACCGCAGAAGTTGTATCGCATACAAAAACTGCTGCTGGCGATCGATTTGTTCCACTAACTTCTGAAGCCAGAAATTAATTGATACCGCGAGACAGTATCAAAAGAGCATCACTATCCTGATAATGGTTATATCTTTTCCATCAATGATAAACCACTGACAGAACGTTGTATCTCAACACTATACACGAAATATTGTAAAAGTTGGGAATAATTCAGAAGAGCTCTCACAAAGCTCGTAAAACATTTGTGTCTAACTTGTTATCAAACGGAGTCAACATCAACACTGTAAGACAGGCAGCAGGACATGCGGATAAGAGAACCACTTACAATTACTTGCCGTAACATATCAAAAGACGTGAAACCCTTGTAAATCAAGGCTTTCCAGCGCACAAAAATCACCGTCCCCACAGCTCCAATGTCTGTAAAACAGTGATCGTCAGTGCGCGATCAGGGTTCGAACCCTGGACACCCTGATTAAGAGTCAGGTGCTCTACCAACTGAGCTAATCGCGCATTCTTTTGTTTTGTGTCTCGTGTTCCTCAACACAAATAGTATTATATATCAGTTGTTGCCGGAATGCAACCCCTTTTTCAAATTTTTCATTTTTTTCAAAATTATTAATTTCATATACAATTTAGACGATATCAACAACATTTATTCTTTCCCTTGTCTTTGTGGCAATATCCCGTATTTAAAATTCGATATACCTCCTCGAAGGATCTGCAAATGCAGACAATCCTTCGATTCAGTCTCTGATGGCAATAACACAACTCACGGATCCCGGCTTTCCAACATTTCCCCCGTCTCATCCTGTTCTCCTGTGAATCCCACTCTTTCTATATAATATATGAAACTTATTTGTTACTGTTCACTCCCGTGTCAATCACTCTGCTGATTGACACGGAGGATGTGTGTTTTGACTTGAATGCATCTCGCCCCATCGCCAAAGGCGATTTAAAATGGCGAGATGCGTTGCTGGTCGCACATCGTGTGAACAGTAACACTTATTTTCTCTGTGCAATCAGTTTATTGATCGGATTTCCTTTTTCTGAAAACTTCTGCTCGTACTCTGTCATAATATTTCCTTCATTCATCTCTTCCTGATGATGCAGATCATAAGTATAAGCAATCAATGCCCATCCGGCTTCTTTCACCTGTTCCAGAGAAAAGTTGAAAAGTTCTGTATTATCTGTCTTAAACTCTACTCTTCCGCTTTCCACAAGCACTTTTTCGTATCTTGCGAGGAATTCCGTAGATGTCAATCTACGCTTCGCATGTCTTGCCTTCGGCCACGGATCCGAGAAGTTCAGGAAGATCTTATCCACCTCTGCCGGTGCAAACACATTTTCAATCTCTCTTGCATCCATACAGATAAAACGGATATTCTCCAGCATTTCAAATTCTTCTGTATCATACTTTTCAAGTGCGCGGAGCAGAACGCTGGAATAACGCTCAATTCCTATAAAATTAATCTCCGGATGTGCCTTTGCCATATTTAGAATAAATTGTCCTTTTCCCATCCCAATTTCAATCTGAATCGGCTTTTCGTTACCAAACACATGGTTCCAGTTTCCTTTCTGCTCTTCCGGTTTCTTGATCACTGTATGATGTGCGTCGATCACACCATCTGCTCTTGGTATATTTCTTAATCTCATTAATTATAATCTCCTGATATTCTCTGACAGATCTGTCACATTACAAATCTGCCGGTTTATTTTTACACATGCATTATCATAACATGAATTAACCCGTCTCACAAGCAAACAGATTCCTAGAAAAGCTTGTATTTTTCTCCAAAAGGTGTATTATAAAAGATATTATGAATTTCTAACAAAAAGGAGGCTGGTTATGGACTCTATTATAAACAAATTGACAGAGATTGAATCCGCCGCATCTGCAATCGTGCAACATGCAGAAGCCGAAAAATCCGCATTAGATGAAAAATTTGACAAAAAGCGGATGGATTTCGACAAAGAGCTTGAAGCCGATACGCAGCAGCAGATTCAGGAAATTCGTGACAAACTGGAAGCGGAGACCTCACGGATCTTATCCGGGCAAAGTCAGGAGAGTCAGGATGAACTCGACGCCTTGCAGAAGGAATATAATGAAAAGCATTCTGATTATGCTCATGAGATTCTCCGACGGATCACTGAGGTGTAGCCTATGGGAAATCTACTGGAATACAGTGGTATTGTAACGAAAACCCGGGCAATGGAAGCCAAACTCCTTACCCCGGCACAGTTTGAGGAAATTGCTTCTCTACATAATGTTCCCGAGGTAGTTGAATATCTGAAGAAAGAAACTGCTTACGCAGATATTTTAGAAGAACTACTTTGAACAGCTTCACAGAGGAAGTATTGAGAAGATTCTGACTCGTTCACTTTACCGCGACTACGCAAAGCTTTATCGCTTTTGTGGACAGAAACAGCGTAAGCTTATGAAGCTTCGCCTGAAATCTTATGAAGTTGAGCTGATCAATTATTGTTTGAGGATTGTGATCAACCATTATCAGAAACCTTTTGATCTTGATTACAAACGTCCTTTCTTCGACCGGTATTCACAGATATCGATTGAAAAACTGATCACCTCACGCACCACAGATGAACTGATCGAGACATTAAAGGAGACAGAATATTATGAACCTTTAAAGAAATTAAAGGATTCCCCTTCGGTCACTCTTTATGACTACGATCTGGCATTAAATCTTTATTATTTTACAACTCTTTGGAAAGCACGGAAAAAGGTTCTGAAAAAGGAAGACAAGAAATTATACCAGCGGGATTGCGGCACTCAGATTGATCTGCTCAACATGCAGTGGATCTACAGAGCGAAGAAATATTTTAATATGAAACCTGCTGACATTTACCAGCTGATTCTTCCAATCCACTATCGTCTGTCTACTGACTTGATCAAAGGAATGGTCGAGGCAACAACATTAGAAGAACTGCAGACACTATGCAATCAGACTCCTTATGCCCGCCACTATGAATCCACTGAGCAGCTTACCATGGAGCAGATGTATTCAGAATGTCTCCATCATCTGTACACTATTGACAGAAGAAGGAATCCTTACTCCATCGCCGCTGTCAACACTTACCTCTTCTTAAAAGAAGAAGAAATCAAAAAGCTGACTACCGCTCTGGAATGCATCCGTTATGGACTGACACCAAGCGAAACGTTAGCGTACGTTGGAGGTAGAACCCAATGATTGTTAAAATGAAATTTATCAACATTTCCGGTCCGAGGGATGATATCGACCGTGTCACAGACTTGTATCTCTCACGTTATGAGATACAGCTGGAGTCCGCACTGTCCGAGCTCAAGACAGTCGATAATCTTCGCCCGTTCGTAGAGCTTAATCCGTACCGGGATGTACTTGCCCAGGCAACTCAGTTCGTCGGTTATCTTCCGAATGTAGATGATGTTACACCGGATGATTCTTTAGGTCTTGACGACATGTTTGAAGTTGTTCGCAAAGCCTGCGAGGATTATGAAGGTCTGCAGGCAAAGAAAGAGAAAAAGAAAGCTAAGATTGAGGAACTTCGTGCGAAACAGCAACTGCTCTCTCCATTCCGCCCCCTCGACTGTGATCTTCACAAGGTCCTCGGATATCGATATATTACATATCGTTTCGGACGGATCGCGCTGGAATCTTATCACAAGATGAATAAATATCTGATGGATGATTTAAGTGCAATCTTCGTTGAAGGAGAACGTGATGAAAGCTTCGTATACGGTGCTTACTTCGTTTCTCCGGGAGAGGCGCAAAAGGTAGATGCTGTTTTCCGTTCTCTTCATTTTGAACGCATTGATCTGAAAGATGAATTTGAAGGAACTCCGGCTTTCGCTTACCAGTCACTGGAACGCGACATTGCAAGGATCAATCTGGAGATCCAGGATCTGGATAAAGAAGCCGGTGAGATGCTTTCTGACAGAGCTCCACAGCTTATCGCAGCGAAAAACCGTCTGGAGGAACTCTCCAAGAACTTTGACATCCGTAAGATGGCTGCCCGGATGAAAGACAGCCAGGATGACTCTTATATTCTCTGCGGTTGGATGGCAGAAGATGATGTAGAGAAGTTCTTAGAAGAGATCAAGGATGATGATAAAGTCTTTGTTGTTGTCGAAGATGACCATGATGCATACTTCGGCGAACCGCCGACAAAGCTGGAAAACCCGAAGCTATTCAAACCATTTGAGATGTACATTCAGATGTATGGTCTTCCGGCTCACAATGAGATGGATCCAACCATTTTCGTAGCAATCACATACTCCTTTATTTTCGGAGTTATGTTCGGAGATGTCGGACAGGGACTTTTGCTTTTAATCGGCGGAGCCTTGATTTATCACTTTAAGAAAGCTCCACTTGCCGGAATTATCGCAACTGCCGGTGTATTTTCCACAGTCTTCGGATTTATGTTCGGAAGTATTTTCGGATTCGAAGACATCATTGAACCATTGTGGATACGACCGATCGATCATATGACTACACTACCATTCCTTGGTAAACTGAACACTGTATTTATCGTTGCAGTTGCATTTGGTATGTTCCTGATCATCGTAGCGATGATCCTACATATTATCAATGCCGCAAGAAGCAAAGATATCGAAAGTACCTGGTTTGATCCAAACGGTGTGGCAGGACTTATTTTCTACATTGCCGTTGTAGTAACCATCGTTCTCTTTATGACAGGCAATCCGCTTCCGGGTGGTATTGTCATGGGTATCATGTTCGGTGTCCCGCTGCTTCTCATTTTCCTGAGAGAGCCTCTGACCCGTATGATTGAAAAACGTGCCGACAAGATGGAAACAGGACCTGGAATGTACATCGTACAAGGCTTTTTCGAGATGTTTGAGACATTGCTCAGTTATTTCTCAAACACTATTTCCTTTATCCGTATCGGTGCATTTGCTGTCAGCCATGCCGCTATCATGGAAGTAGTACTTCAGCTGGCCGGCGCTGAAAGCGGAAATCCGAACTGGTTCGGAGTAATCTTCGGCAACCTGTTCGTATGCGGATTCGAAGGACTGATTGTAGGTATTCAGGTACTTCGTCTGGAATATTATGAGATGTTCAGCCGTTTCTACAAAGGAAGCGGACGTGCATTCGACCCATATACAAAAAGAAAACGAAATAACTGTCTGGCTTAAATCTATGACAGCCATAAAATGTATAGAAATCAGGAGGATTCCACTATGAGTTTAGCAACAAAATCATCTTTATCGCAGCACTTGTTTTAAGTATCATCATCCCATTCGGATATTATCTGATCGGTGAAAAAAACAAAAACGCTACAAACGTACAATCGGTGTCAACGCATTTTTCTTCTTCGGCGCATTTGCCATTGCATCCATCATGATGCTTGCAGGACCGGCAAATGTACAGGCTGCTGAAACTGCCGCAGCTTCCGGTGCAACACTCGCAACTGGTATGGGATACCTTGCAGCCGCACTTGTTACAGGTCTTTCCTGTATCGGCGGTGGTATCGCTGTTGCAAGTGCAGCCAGCGCAGCACTTGGAGCGATCAGCGAAGATTCCAGCGTTCTTGGTAAATCTCTGATCTTCGTAGGACTTGCCGAAGGTGTTTGTCTGTATGGACTGATCATCTCATTCATGATCTTAGGAAATCTCTAATTTCTGATTTTCAACAGAAAGGAGCCGCCTATGAAAATGTATCTGATCAGTGACAATGTCGACACTTACACCGGAATGCGTCTTGCCGGTGTAGACGGAGTTGTCGTCCATGAACGGGATGAGCTGAAGAAAGCTTTGGAAAAGGTTCTTTCCGACCCAACTGTCGGCATTGTTCTTCTGACTGAGAAGTTCGGCCAGGAATTTCCTGACATTATCGACACCTTCCGACTAGAACGAAAGATGCCGTTATTGATCGAAATTCCTGACCGCCACGGAACCGGTCGTCAGAAAGACTTTATCACCTCATATATCACTGAAGCGATCGGACTGAAATTATAAACGCAATTATATCATGAACTAAAGGAGGTATTCCTCTTGACTCGAAGAAAAATCGCACACCTGCAGGCTACATCCATGGAACAGGCCCGCTTAGAGGGAAATGTCATCATTGACACCCATCAGGCCGCCCTGGAAAAGGTTTTCGAAGATCATAAAGCGGAAGCCACAAGACAGTCAGAGACTCGCGTCAAGGCGGAAGCTGCCAATGCGAAACTCTCACTGAACCAGGCGCTCGCCAAATCCCAGCTGGAGATCAAACGTCGTCAAAGCAAGATCCAGCAGGAATTGAAAGACAAGATCTTCGAGGAAGCAGACGCATTAATCGATGAATTTATGAAGACAGAAGCTTATGATGATTTTCTTATCAAATGCATCCGCAAAGCGGTAAATTTTGCCGGAAATGATGAGCTTACGATCTATATTAACCCAACTGATGAGAAGAAACGTTCTGATCTGGAAGATGCTACAAGAGTTCATCTGACGATCAGCACCGAAGATTTCCGGGGCGGTGTCCGTGCTGTCATCCGTTCCCGCAACATTTTGATCGATAATTCCTTCAGCACACAGCTGAGAGAACAGTATGACAAATTTGTATTTTTAGGAGGTGACGGCATTGCTTAAGACAGCGAAAATTTACGGCATCAATGGTCCCGTCATTTATCTGAAAGGCAACACAGGATTTCGTATGTCCGAGATGGTCTATGTCGGCGAACAGAAGTTAGTCGGAGAAGTCATTGCACTGGATAAAGATATGACAACCGTTCAGGTTTATGAGGAAACAACGGGACTTCGCCCGGGCGAAGAAGTTATTGCCAGCGGAAGTCCGGTATCCGTAACACTTGCACCCGGTATCCTGAACAATATTTTTGACGGTATCGAACGCCCGCTGGAGAATATTGCAGAATCTTCAGGCGGTGCATTTATCACACGCGGTGTCAGTGTCGATTCTCTGGACCGCACAAAAAAATGGAAGACACATATCACTGTAAAGCAGGGAGATTATCTCCATGCAGGTGATATTATCGCAGAAGTTCCTGAGACACATGCGATCACACATAAATGTATGGTTCCTCCTGAAGTAGAAGGAACTGTTCTTGTCACTGTCGCAGATGGTGAATACACAATTGACGAACCTCTGGTTCGTCTGGAACTTCCTAACGGAGAGGAGAAAGAGCTGACTATGACTCAGCACTGGCCGATCCGTACTCCGAGACCGACTCATCATCGTTTCCCGGCATCTGTTCCGCTTGTTACCGGACAGCGTATCATCGATACCATGTTCCCGATCGCAAAAGGCGGTACTGCTGCCATCCCTGGCGGATTCGGAACCGGAAAGACAATGACACAGCATCAGATTGCGAAATGGGCTGATGCAGATATCATCATCTATATCGGATGCGGTGAACGTGGAAATGAGATGACACAGGTTCTGGAAGAGTTCAGCGAACTGACCGATCCTCGTACCGGCAAACCTCTGATGGACCGTACTACACTGATCGCCAATACTTCCAACATGCCTGTTGCTGCCCGTGCAGCATTTACACCGGACTCACTCTGGCAGAATATTACCGTGATATGGGCTACGATGTAGCGATCATGGCAGACTCCACTTCCCGTTGGGCTGAGGCTCTTCGAGAGCTTTCCGGACGTCTGGAAGAGATGCCTGCCGAGGAAGGTTTCCCGGCTTACCTCGCATCTCGTCTGTCTGCGTTCTACGAGCGCGCCGGCATGATGCATAACCTGAACGGAACTGACGGTTCTGTCACGATCATCGGTGCTGTCTCCCCACAGGGCGGTGACTTCTCCGAACCGGTCACACAGAACACCAAACGTTTCGTCCGCTGCTTCGGGGACTGGATAAGAGCCTTGCCTATGCAAGACATTTCCCGGCGATCCACTGGCTGACCAGTTACAGTGAGTATCTGAATGACTTAAGCCATTGGTATCAGGACAATGTGTCTCCAAAATTCGTTGACTACCGCAACCGTCTGATGGCACTTTTGAATCAGGAAAGCAGTCTTCTTGAGATTGTAAAACTGATTGGAAGTGATGTACTCCCGGATGACAGAAACTTGTCCTTGAGATTGCCCGTGTGATTCGTCTTGGTTTCCTGCAGCAAAATGCATTCCACCCGGATGACACCTGCGTTTCTATGGAAAAACAGTTCTTGATGATGGATACGATCCTGTACCTTTACAAGCAGGCACGTACCCTTGTCACAATGGGACATCCGATGTCCGTATTAAAATCTGAGAATATTTTCGATCGTGTCATTGCGATCAAATATGATGTTCCAAATAACCGCCCGGAAATGTTTGCACAGTATCACAGAGATATTGACGCTTTCTATCAGCACGTACTTGAGAAAATGCATAAGGAGGGACCACTATCATGTCAATTGAATATCTTGGCTTAAGCAGTATCAACCCCTCTGATCGTGTTAGAGGGCGTACAGGACGCCTTTACGATGAGATCGTTGAATTTGTCGTAGACGGCACAGAACGCAAAATAGGACGTATTGTAGAGATTTACGAAGACAAGGCAGTAATCCAGGTCTTCGAAGGTTCCGAAAATATGTCACTAAAAATACACATACGAAACTCACCGGACACCCGATGGAGATTGCACTCTCCCCGGATATCCTTCCGTACCTTCAACGGTATCGGTCAGCCGATCGATGATCTCCGCTTGTCTCCACTTTAAAAGAGATGTAAACGGACTTCCGCTCAACCCGGTCCGCAGAGAATATCCAAGAAACTATATCCGTACCGGAATTTCCGCGATCGACGGACTGACAACTCTGATCCGCGGACAGAAGCTTCCGATTTTCTCCGGAAATGGACTTCCGCACGATCAGCTTGCTGCACAGATTGTAAAACAGGCCTCTCTTGGAAGCGATTCTGATGAAAAATTTGCAATCGTATTCGCTGCTATGGGAGTTAAACATGACGTTGCTGATTTCTTCCGTAACACATTTGAAGAAAGCGGTGTTGCCGATCACGTGGCAATGTTTTTGAACCTGGCAAATGACCCGGTTGTAGAACGTCTGATCACGCCAAAGGTTGCACTGACAGCTGCGGAGTATCTGGCTTTTGAACAAAATATGCATATCCTCGTTATCCTTACCGATATGACTTCTTTTCGCTGAAGCCATGCGTGAGGTCTCTTCCTCAAAAGGAGAAATTCCTAGCCGTAAAGGATTCCCGGGATATCTGTACAGTGAACTGGCAACCATCTACGAACGTGCCGGTATTGTACAAGGCGTAAACGGATCTGTAACACAGCTTCCGATCTTGACTATGCCAAACGACGATATCACGCATCCGATTCCTGACCTGACGGGATATATCACCGAGGGACAGATCGTACTTGACCGCCCGCTTCATGGACAGTCAATCTATCCTCCGATCAATATCCTGCCATCTCTTTCCCGTCTGATGAAGGACGGTATCGGAGAAGGTTTTACACGTGAAGATCATCAGGATCTTGCCAATCAGTTATTCTCCGCTTATGCAAAGGTTGGAGATGCAAGAAATCTGGCTTCTGTTATCGGTGAAGATGAACTTTCACCACTGGATAAGAAATATCTGGAATTCGGAATCGACTTCGAACAACATTACATCGGACAGGGGGTTAATGAGAACCGTACAATGGAAGAGACTTTGGATCTGGGATGGAAACTTTTAGGAAAACTCCCTAGAGAAGAACTGGACCGTGTTGACACGAAGATTCTTGATAAATACTATAAACCTGCTGTAGAAGATTAGGGAAAGGAGGGAGCTTCATGGATCCACGTACATTTCCAACAAAAGGTAATCTGATGCTGGCCAAGAACTCTCTTGCACTTGCCCGGCAGGGTTATGATCTGATGGATAAGAAGCGTAACATTTTAATTCGCGAACTGATGGATCTGATCGAAGAAGCACGCACCATACAGGAAGAGATTGATTCAACATTTACTTATGCGTATCAATGTCTACAGCGTGCTAATATCGAAAACGGTATCAGCATGGTAGAACAGCTCGCCTACACTGTACCGATTGAAAATTCTATCACGATCCAGACGCGAAGTATCATGGGAACCGAGATTCCTCATGTGAAATATATCCCGGACGCAGGTCAGCCGACCTATGCTTTCAGTACCACAAAGGAATCGATTGATATTGCCCGTGAGGCCTTCCGCAAGGTAAAGGACCTTACGATCAAGCTTTCCATGGTAGAAAACGCTGCTTACCGTCTTGCAAGTAATATTAAGAAGACGCAGAAACGAGCAAATGCACTTCAGAATATTACAATTCCAATGTATTCGAATTTGGTCTATTCGATCACCAATGCACTGGAAGAAAAAGAGCGTGAAGAGTTCACGCGTCTGAAAGTGATCAAGAGAATGAAAGAGAAAAAAGCCTCCGGTTAACTTCCGGGGGCTTTTCCTTACTGAAGGAGGAGTGTTATGAGTATCCCTAACTATTCATTATTCTACTGCTGCAATGATCTGATATTCTTTTTCAAAAGTCTCTCCGCTCTCTACCTTATTAATTCCAGGCTTCTCAGAGATTTCTTTATCAAATCCAATATTATCGCATCTTCCCATCCATGGTTCCAGGCAGACAAACGGTGCGTCTTTTACAGACCAGATTCCATAGCTTGGGAATCCTTCTGACTTAACTCCCACATACGGAGTTCCGTCTTTATGACAGATCCATGCTTCTTCAATCTGCGTATTATCAAAGATCAACGCATCATTTTCAAAAAGTTCTTCTGTCAACGGATATGTCTCTTCATTCAGTTTCATCTCATGCAGTTCCTCCGGATCAGGAGCCATTTCTTTCATATTGATCAAACAATACTTCAATTCATCTTTTCCAGGGAACTTCAGAATATAATCTGTCTTTCCTTCCTCGTTCTTTGCAAAGCGGAAGGCCGGATGCGCTCCGATTGTGAAATAAATTGTCTCATCAGACGGATTCTTTACTTCCCATTTTACATGGAGTACAGTTTTTTTCCAGTGTGTAAGTAATGAAAAGTTCAAAATCAAATGGATAAACTTCCTTCATCTCATCTGTTGATGTCAGAAGAAAGGTTGATGTTTCTTTCCCTGCATGAATACATTTGAACTCACTGTCTCTTGCAAATCCATGCTGTGATGTCGGATACTGTGTGCCGTTAATCTTCACTGTGTTCTTATAGGTTTTTCCCACATTTGGAAATAGCACCGGTGAATGACGTTTCCAAAATTGGGGTTCTGCATCCCAGAGAAGATCTGTACCTGTTTTCTTGTTATACAGTTTTGTCAGCTCCGCACCATGCTCAGCAATCTCTACGCTAAGCACATCATTCTCCATTTTAATCATGCTTTTTGTTCCTCCTTTATTCCCCTTTAATTTTTATCTGTTCTACCTGTACGCAATTATCTACCAGATAGTCCAGTACTTTATCACGAAGGATTGCATCTTTCAGAACATCTTCTCCCACCTGCTCTTTGTAGGTATCCAGATCTGCTCCTGCCTTGTCCGCATACTCCTGCATTCCTTCTTCGTATTCCTTATCAGACGGTTCCAGTTTCTCTTTCTTTGCGATTAGTTTTACAGCTTCTTCAAGCTGAACAGCCTGTTTTGCTGATTCCTCAATTTTTTCGTTAAATTGATCTTCTGTCATATTCAGATAAGTTGTAATGAAATCATTCAGCTCTACTCCGTACATCTGTGCAATCTGTGTATAGTAGTCATTTGCCTGTTTCACCTGCTCGTCTACCGCACCGTCAGGATATTTATTCACCTCTATCTGATCCAGTAAAGCAGTCTGTACTTCTTGTTTCAACTGTGAATTACCTGAATCGTCCTGCTGCTCCTGAAGAGAATTTTTCACCTCTTCCTTGTATTCATCAACCGTCTTGCTGCTTTCACTATTATTCACAACCCACTCGTCTGTAAGCTCCGGTGCTACTTTCTGATAAATCTTATTCAATACAATGTGAAAATTCGCCGGTTTTCCCGCAAGATCCGCACTCGGATATCCCTCCGGAAACTGTACAGTGATATCAAATTCTTCGCCGGTATTATGTCCCACGATCTGGTCTTCAAATCCCTGGTAATCTCCGGATGCTCCGATAAATGAACCTGATCCAAGCTCCAGATCATATCCTGTAGCTGAACCACCGTTAAATGCAGTTCCATCCATCGTGCCTGTATAATCAATATTTACCCAGTCTCCACTCTGTGCCGCGCGGTCTGTTACATCCTGTTCTGTCGCAGCAGCTTCCAGTCTGGACTGTACCTCCTGCTCTACAGAATCATCGGACACCTCGTTTTTGGCAACCTCTGTTACTTCAAGTCCTTTATATTTGTTCACTGTCACATAATCATTAGACAACTTACCACTGCCGCATCCTACTAAAGATGTTGTCATCAGAACGGCTGTAAGAACCGCAATCACTCTTTTTTTCATTTTCCTGTTTCTCCTCTTTTATAATCTCTTTTTTATTTTTTGTCTTATCCACTATAAAAGTGGTGACAGTAATCTGGAAAACTGTTCCTTGAACCGGATCAGTAAATTCCTCTCCTCATATATCTTTCGTGTCACCTGCGTACTCATTGTCATATCATTCTCAAAAGCTCTTTCCAGCCTCTGCACTGTACGCTCACTATAGATTGTTGCATTCACTTCAAAATTCAGGCCAAAACTTCGGATGTCCATATTCGCTGTACCTACACAGGCAACCATGCCATCTACTGATAATGTCTTTGCGTGAAGGAATCCATTATTATAGACATAACATTTTGCGCCTGCTGCAACCATCTCCCCAATATAAGAATAGGTTGCCCAGTAAACAAATGGATGATCTGGTTTGCATGGGATCATAATTCTGACATCTACCCCGGATCTGCTTGCAATCTTCAACGCATCCAGAATGGACGCATCCGGTATGAAATACGGTGTCTGTATATAGACATGATTTCTTGCACTGTGGATCAGATGAAGATAATTGTCATGGATTGTCTTCGTCTGTGAGTCCGGTCCACTTGAGATAATCTGTACCGGATCAAATCCATGCCTGTCATACTGCGGAATCTCAAACAAATGATCTTCCAAAAACAAGTTCTCATGAGCTGCATAATTCCAATCCAGGACAAACCTCACTGCAAGAGATGTGACCGCTGCACCTTCAATACACAAATGTGTATCTCTCCAATAACCAAACTTTTCGTCTTTTCCAATATATTCCCTGCCTATATTGAAACCACCAACAAAACCAACCTTTCCATCAATTACGACAATCTTTCTGTGATTTCGATAATTCACACGCATCTGAAGCTGTCCCAGAATCGCCGGGAAGAATTCTGCGACCCGAATTCCTTCGCATTTCAGCCTGTCCCAATCTCTTTTGTGCATGGTACGACATCCCATACTGTCAAACAAAACTCTGACTTCTACACCTTCATGTGCTTTCTCGATCAATACCTTCTCTATATCCTGCCACACTTCATCGTTCCTGATAATATAATACTGTACATGGATATATTTCTTCGCACGTTTCATTTCCTCGATCAGTGCATGAAACTTCTCTTTACCATCTGTATAAATACGGATATCATTATTATCTGTCAGAACTGCCTGTCCAGCCTCCAGATTATACAGCACAAGATCCCGGAACCGGTTAAGTGCCGGACTCGTCATCTTCAGCTGCCTGTGATAAATGGTTTCCTCCTGCCTTCGCACAGCGTATTTCAGCTCACCTTCAATCTCCTTTGCCTTAAACATCTTATTCTTGTGATAATCCTGCCCTATGATCAGATACAGAATAAATCCAACAATCGGAATAAAATAAAGCAAAAGCAGCCATGTCCATACTGCCTGCGGTGATCTTCTTTCAAAGAATACAATAATCAGAGATAAAAGAATATTAATGATAACGATATTCTTCATAATAAAATGAAAAACCATCACCACTGTGTTCCATATTGTCTCTGCCATTCAACTCTTCCTTTCTCTTAATCAACGTGAAAATATTATTGCTCACTATACCCCGTCACATTCTTCGGACAGCGCGTTACTGTTCTATCTTTCTGCAAACAATAATAAACCACCATAATACATAGTATACTCTGTTTACGTCTTAAAAGTAACCCCAAATTGTAAAATTGTCCCCTGTCTGCTTGCACTTTGTAATAAAGAATGTTACAATATTAAATGCGAATTAAGCGGAAAATAGTAAATAGGAGGGTTTTATCGTGAGTACACCTATGATAATCATGCTCATCGTCCTCGTAGTTCTCATCGGGGTTTGCGTAGCACTCTATTTCTTCGGAAAGAAAGCGCAGAAGAAGCAGGCTGAACAGCAGCAGCAGATGGACGCAGTTGCGCAGACCATCAGCATGCTCATTATTGATAAAAAGAAGATGAAGCTAAAAGATGCAGGACTCGGCCGTTGTTCTTGAGAATACACCAAAGTATTTAAGACGTTCTAAAGTACCGGTTGTAAAAGCAAAGGTTGGACCAAAGGTTATGACTCTGATGTGTGATGCAAAGGTTTTCGAAGTTCTTCCGGTGAAGAAAGAAGCAAAAGTCGTTGTAAGTGGTATCTATATCACAGGCATTAAGAGTGTCCGCGGTGGTCTTGATATTCCGAGAAAAAGAAGAAAAAGGATTTTTCTCAAAAAAGAAAAAAAAACACCATTAAAATAAGTTCAGTCAAACAATTCGACTGAACTTATTTTTAATTCTTTTCTTTTGTTCTTTTCTCACTGCTTCATATTTTTCAGCTCATCCAACGCCTGGCCACCCATCAGATACAGGATCACTGTATTGAATACCGTCATCAGCCCGATCCCGACATCGCCCAGATCCCATACAAATGTGTACGCTGCGATTCCTCCAATGAATAACATCACAAGCGCAAGCACTTTATATGCTGTCTGGGATGCCCAGTTGTCTCCAAACAGATAAGCCACATTACTTCTTGCATAAAACAGAATTCCAAGAAATGTAGAAAAACTGAACAGGAACAGCATCACTGCGATAAAAATCACCCCTGCTTCTCCAAGATGATATCTCATCGCTGTCTGAAGCAGTTCCATTCCTGCAAGTCCCTCAATCTGATCCTGCGGAACAAGCAACATGATCATTGCTGTACAGCTACAGATTACAATTGTGTCGATAAATACGCCCAATGCCTGAACAAGTCCTGCCTTTACCGGGAGATCACACTCTGCCGCGGCCGCTGCACATGGGGCAGATCCTGAACCAGCTTCATTTGAGAACAATCCTCTCTTCACTCCGTTCATCAGAACGGCTCCAAAACCACCTGCTGCCACCTGACGGATTCCAAATGCTTCCTCAAAAATACGTGAGAACACACCCGGTATGCTGGACAGATTCGTAAGGATCAAAAATACTGTGATCAGGAAATAACACACTGCCATAATCGGAACAACAACATCCAGAACCTTTACTGTTGCATTCTTTCGAAGCACGATCACTGCTGCCAGAACCACCAAAATCACAGTTGTATAAATCGGTGGGATAGAAAATGCATTTTCAAACGAAGACGTCACTGAATTACTGATCACCTGGCTAATACCACACCAACAGATTAATCCTGAAATTGCAAACAATACCGCGATCACTGAATATCTCTTTTTCTTTCCTTGATGTTCTTCCATGTAGTGATGGATATAATATGCCGGACCTCCGCGATATCCTCCATACAACGGATCTTTTTCTTTATGAAGCTGTGCAAGTGTTGCCTCAACAAATGCTGTGGAAGAACCGATCAGTGCCGTGATCCACATCCAGAACACTGCTCCAGCTCCACCGGCTGAAATAGCTGCAACAACACCTACCAGATTCCCCATTCCCACACGGGTTGCTGTTGATACAATCAGTGTCTGAAAATTAGACAACCCATCCTCTTTCCCTTTTTTACTATTCAACGATCTTACCATCTCCGGGAAAAGACGGATTGGAAGAAATCTTGTACGGATTGTGAAATAAATTCCTGTTGGAATCAACAGAATAATCAGAAGTGATATTCCCACACTTCCGCCGCCTGGAAGCGGTATCTGAAACAGATCGCCCCATAAAAACGAATATATTTTCTCGATCAGTGTTATTACCATCATCTTGTCCTCTCATTCTTATCTTTTTCATTTTTTCCGCCTGCTTATCCAAAAATGCCTCGGCGTTCTTGTAGCTTAACTAAGCACTGAAAACTTTCCACTGTCCTTGGAAACAATATTCATCCGTATCTTACAGTCTGCCATCGGTTCATGATTTACGTCCAGTTCATAATCAATCTGGACCGCTATCTTATCTTCTTCAAAATCAACCTGAAGGTGTCTCGTATTCACTCCGATCAGCATCTGTCCATAAGGCGTCTTATAAAATGTCTGATTCTTTTTATTTTTCTCAAAGATCATATGAGAGTTTGAAAGACCGCTTTTCACGATCTCTACACATTCATCTCCGTTAATCTTAATTCTGTTCTTGATCACTCCGGAAGTTCCTTCTACAACTTCCTCGTAGACAATATAATGTTTTCCGTTCTTCAAATAATATGTTGCTGGTGTCACAACTTCGATTGCTTCGTTCTCATCATCTTCTACCTCCGGAGTGACCGCCACAATCTCCTCATGCATTCCGGAAATACTTACCAATACATCTTTTGTCATAAATGAATTCTCCATAGAAAAGAATCAGGAAAATTTCGTTCCGTCAGTCTTTCCGCAACCAACGTACAAGCACGAAATAACTTTCCTGATTCAAAATTACTAATTAATACTCTTCAATATTTACTACATTCGTTGTCGGAACATCAAATGGCATCACTGTATTCGCAAACTTCCTGAACTTCTCAGCTGCATCACTGACATAGAAAGAATACTCGCTATGATGTTCTGTCGTTTCATCATTTGCCATCTCTTTCTCTTCCAACAATCGTTTCAGATCCATCGCTGTCTCATACGCAGGATTCACAATCTGAATCTTATCCCCCATATATTCTCTGATCTTAGATCTGAGAAGCGGATAATGCGTACATCCAAGGATCATCGCATCAATATCTGTATTGCGCATGGATTCGAGATAATACTCAATAATCTCTCTTGTCACAATATGTTCTTTGAATCCCTCTTCCACTAACGGTACGAAAAGAGGACAGGCTTTCTCGATCACTTCAATCTTAGGATTCATTCCCTGAATCACTTTCGTATACATTCCACTCTGAACCGTTGCTTCAGTACCTACCACACCGACTTTTCCATTCGTTGTAGCTTCTACCGCTGCTCTCGCTCCCGGAATGACTACTCCAATGATCGGAAGGTCAAACTCATCCTTCACTGCATCCAATGCAAGGGCACTCGCCGTATTACATGCGATCACAATTGCTTTCACCTGTTTCGTCCTCAGGAAACGGATAATCTGTTCTGAAAAACGAATGATCGTGTTTTGTGATTTACTACCGTATGGAACACGCGCCGTATCCCCAAAATAAACAATGTTCTCATACGGCAATTGTCTTGATATCTCTCTCGCTACAGTCAGTCCTCCGACTCCTGAATCAAACACCCCGATCGGTGCCATCTTTTTATTCTTCATGTCCGTCAAAGTTCTCCCCTTAATCTATCCTTATCAGTTATTTTTATCTTATCGCAGATACACAATTCAGCCATGTAACCTTCTTACAAAGGCTGCATGGCTGAATGTTATATTTCATTACCAGTCATCTGGTAACCATTGCTATTCTATTATAATAACTCAAAGTGATATTTGCAATGCTATTTCACATTTTTACAGAGCAAGAGTCTTTGCTACATCGTACTGATATGCCGGAATTGTCTTCTTCATAGCAAGTGCTTCTTCAATGTCAAAATCAATAAACTGTCCGTTCTTGTATCCTACGACACGGTTTGTCTTTCCCTGGCAAAGAAGGTCGACTGCCATAGCTCCCATTGTAGAAGCATATACTCTGTCCTTACATGTCGGGCTTCCACCACGCTGCATGTGTCCAAGAATTGTTGCTCTTGTCTCAATTCCTGTAGCATCCTCGATTCTCTTTGCCATATTGATAGAATCTCCAACACCCTCTGCATTGATGATGATGTAGTTCTTCTTACCACGCTTCTTATTCTCAAGAATATCTTTGATCAGTGCTTTCTCATCATAGTCCTTTTCCTCTGGCATGAGAATCTTCTCTGCTCCATTGGCGATACCACACCACAGTGCAAGATATCCTGCATCACGTCCCATAACCTCGATCACACTGCATCTTTCATGAGATGTAGATGTATCACGAACCTTATCGATTGCTTCCATTGCTGTATTAACAGCTGTATCAAATCCGATTGTGTAGTCTGTACATGCGATATCAAGGTCGATTGTTCCTGGAATACCAATTGTATTTACACCAAGGTTTGCCAGTTTCTGAGCTCCTGCGAAAGAACCGTCTCCACCGATTACTACCAGTCCGTCGATTCCGTACTTCTTACAGATCGCAGCTGCCTTCTGCTGACCTTCTTCTGTACGCATTGTCTTACAACGAGCTGTCTGGAGAACTGTACCACCACGCTCAATGATATCAGACACGTCACGTGCTGACATATCAATGATCTCTTCCTTCAGAAGTCCATGATAACCTCTGCGGATTCCGCGAACCTTAAGTCCTTTTGCAAGTGCACGTCTTACTACCGCACGGATTGCTGCGTTCATTCCCGGAGCATCTCCTCCACTTGTCAGAACACCGATTGTACGGATGCTGTCTTCGATTTCATCAAGATATTTTTCTTTGTCGACTGTTTTATTTTCTGCCATGTTTTAGTCCACCCTTTCTCTGAAATGTCTGATTACTGCCAAAACCAATCATTGTCAATTTTTTATCAACTCCGCCAATATTCTACCTTATTTAGAATATGTTTTCAATAGGTTTTTCAACTACTTTTACACACTTCTCGCCGAAATGATTCATCAATCTGCTTAAAATCTGTTCATTTATACCGATATTCCTGTTTTTCGGCAGTTTTTCACCGCACGTTCCTTCGCACAGTAGATCATAACTTCATCATCTCCGTCTGAATCTGCCAGATATCCATAGACAATCTGTTCCTCATCCGAAATGTCGCCTTATCAGGAAACTGAATCCACAATTCCTTTTTCGTCCGTTCAAATGGGATAATTTTCTCACAGATCATCTTACTCGGCTTATCATCTTCTTCCGAAACTCTTCCGCGAACAAATACCTTACTATCTACTTCCAGATAATCTCTGTTCTTCTCATAATCTCGCGGGAACACAACAACCTCTACCGTTCCCAAAAGATCTTCTACCGTGATAAATGCCATCATCTGATTCGTCTTTGTGTGCTTTATGGTCTTCTCTGTGATCATTCCACCAATAATTTCTTTCGCCCCATCATGCACTTTTGTATGACCGGTCTCTTCATCCAGCTGAAAGTCCGCCGTTGTCGCAGAAATGGATTTCTTCCACTTCTCCTCATACGCCTCAAGCGGATGTCCGCTGACATAGATTCCAAGTACTTCTTTTTCAAATGCGAGAAGTGTTTCTTTGGAGTATTCTCCCACATCAGGCATCCTGATCTGAAATTCTTCTTTCTGATCTTCACTCACCAGATCAAACAATGTCATCTGTCCAACCATAGAGTTCTTTTTTCTTGAGTTACATGATCTACGATCTGTACATAGATACTCATGAACTGTTTTCTTGTTCCGCCAAGCATATCCAATGCCCCGCCTTGATCAGATTTTCTATCGTACGTTTATTTAATATGTTCTTTGCTGAAAGACGGGTAATGAAATCTTCCAGGTTCTGGAACAACCCAAGCTCTTCTCTGTCTTCCACGATTGCTTTGATCACCGGTCTTCCGATACTCTTGATTGCAGCAAGTCCATAACGGATATCCCCGCCATCTACAGAGAAGTTTGCTTCACCTTTATTAATATCCGGCGGCAGGATCTTAATATTCATCTGACGACATGCATAAATATACTCAGATACCTTAGACGGATTATCAATGACTGATGTCATAAGCGCTGCCATATATTCTACCGGGAAATAATATTTCAGCCATGCAGTCTGATAAGAAACCACTGCATATGCAGCCGCATGAGACTTATTGAACGCATATTTTGCAAAATCGATCATTTCATCATAAATCTTATTTGCAGTCTGTTCATCAATTCCATTCTTTATACATCCTGGTACGCCTGTCTCCTCATCGCCATAAATAAAGATCTTACGTTCTTTCTCCATGACTGCCGCCTTTTTCTTTGACATCGCACGACGCAGAAGATCACTTCGTCCAAGTGAGTATCCTGCAAGATCTCGTACAATCTGCATAACCTGCTCCTGATAGACAATACATCCATAAGTAGGGGCAAGAATCGGCTCCAGTTGTGGGCAATCATATGTGATAGAAGAACTGTCATTCTTTCCTCGGATATACTGCGGAATGAAATCCATCGGACCAGGACGATACAGCGAAATTCCGGCAATAACATCTTCCAGGTTATGCGGCTTCAGTTCCTTCATGAACCCTTTCATTCCGGCACTCTCAAGCTGGAACACACCATCTGTCTTACCTGTTCCGATATAATCCAGCACCTTTTGATCATTGTAATCTATCTGATTGATATTCAGTTCCGGCTGCTTTCTTCTTGCAAGCAGCACTGCATTCTGTATCACAGTCAATGTACGAAGACCCAGGAAGTCCATTTTCAGAAGTCCAAGCTCCTCAAGTGTTGTCATAATAAACTGCGTTGTGATTGTTCCGTCTGCTGCCCTCGAAAGAGGTACATACTCATCAACCGGCTTCTGACAGATAACAACACCGGCGGCATGCATAGAACAATGTCTCGGTAGTCCTTCCAAACGCTTCGCCATATCGATCAGATTTGTCACCGTCTCATCCGTATCATATAACTTTTTCAGATCCGGATTCATTTTCAGAGCTTTATCAATTGTGATTCCAAGCTCCTGCGGAATCATTTTGGAAATAGAATCCACATAAGCATATGGCAGATCCATTACACGTCCAACATCACGGATCACACCTCGTGCTGCCAGGGTACCGAATGTAACGATCTGAGCCACACAGTCTTTTCCATATTTTCTTGTAACGTAATCAATAACCTCCTGACGTCTCTCATAACAGAAGTCAACGTCGATATCGGGCATAGACACACGTTCCGGATTCAGGAAACGTTCAAACAGCAACTGATAGCGGATCGGATCAATCGTAGTGATCTCAAGACAATAGGACACGATACTTCCTGCAGCTGATCCACGTCCCGGTCCTACTGAAATTCCGTGATCTTTTGCGTATTTAATAAAATCCCACACGATCAGGAAATAGTCTACATAGCCCATCTGATGGATTGTTTCCAATTCATAAGACAAACGATTTTTCAATTCTTCCGAAGGATCACCGTAACGCTTTTCCAATCCTTCATAGCAAAGCTTCTGCAGATATTCCCAGGAAGTATAACCATCCGGCACATCATATTTCGGAAGTTTTGTTACACCAAATTCAATCTCGACATGACATCGGTCCGCAATCTTCTGTGTATTCTCCAACGCCTGTTTCGCATAAGGGAACAGACGTAGCATCTCTTCTTCTGACTTCACATAATACTGCCCGCCGTCATACCGCATACGATTCTCATCTGAAAGCTTCTTTCCGGTCTGAATACAAAGTAGAATATCATGTGGCTTCGCATCTTCTGCATATGTATAATGAATATCATTCGTAGCAACCAGCTCAATTCCTGTCTCTTCAGACATTTTGAATAGCTGTTGATTGACAAGTCCCTGCTCCGGTATTCCATGATCCTGCAACTCCAGGAAGAAATTCCCTTCGCCAAAAATTTCCTGATACTCTAAGGCTGTCTTCTTCGCCTCTTCATATAGTCCCTTCGTCAGGAATCTTGCCACCTCACCTGCCAGACAGGCACTTAAAGCAATGATACCTTTATGATACTTGCGCAGAAGTTCCTTATCCACTCGCGGTTTATAGTAATAACCTTCTACAAATCCCTTCGAAACAATCTTCGTCAGATTCGCATATCCTTCCTCATTTTCTGCCAGAAGCACAAGATGATAATATCTGTCATCTCCTCCTGTGATCTCGCGATCAAAACGAGAATTCGGAGCCACATACACTTCACATCCAAGGATTGGATTGATTCCCTGCTTCTTGGCTTCCCGATAGAAATCGATCACACCATACATAACACCGTGATCTGTAATTGCCGCACTGTTCATCCCAAGTTCTTTGACCCTGGACACGTATTCTTTTATCTTATTCGATCCATCCAGCAGACTAAATTCTGTATGGACATGCAAATGTGCAAAACTCATAGTTCACCTCAATGATCAAATTTTAACTAAGAAAAGGGAAGGCTCTGACTTGATACACAGGTCAGAATCCCTTCCCTTTATTTTACACTCTTTATGGAAATTTTAAAATGTTAAATCTTATTTATTTCCACCATCTATCATGAACTGGATCAGCTTATCTGTATCTTCTTTCTCGTAAGCGATAACTTCCAGCTCCGGAATCTCTCCGTTAGAGAAGATATTAGCCATAGATACATACTGGGAAAGTTTAGACTTCAGGTTCAGTCTGTCTCCCTCACCTGTTACTAACTCTACTCTTCCTTTACAAGAATCTACTACCTTAAAAAATCCTTCAACATCTGTAATGTTCTGAACTTTCATTCTAAATACCCCTTTCTTTTTAACAATTTAATTATGATTTTACTTCCTAAATTTATCTAGGAATGATATTGCTTATCAATTTCTCATTCCTATTGTTATTATAACGTATTTAGAGCATATTACAAGTAGGAAGAATCACTATTTTTCTTATTTTCAGCATATAGAATTTCACACTTTTTTCTATTTGAAACAACACTTCCTACAAGTCATAGTCACTTTCTCTAACACGTAACGGTTCGCATACAGATTGCTTTTACAAACTATAAATACCATCCTCTTTGATCACGATTTTCTTCTGTTTTAAAAGTCTTCCAACTGCACGTTTGAACGCAGCTTTGCTCATTCCCATCTCTGCTTTGATGCGCTCCGGATCTGCTTTATCTGTGAATGGAAGTTTACCCCCACAAGTCTCAATACATTCCAGGATCAATTCTGCATCTTTGTCCATCTGCTCCGGAATCTTGCCACGGACACTCAGATCCAGTTTTCCATCCTCTTTGACTGCTGCCACACGTGCTTCAATCTCCTGTCCCGGATACATTCTTCCATACATCTCTCTCTTCGGAATCAATGCAGAATACAGATTATCTACTGCCACGAAAGCTCCCAGATCACGATTCACCTCATAAACTGTTCCGGTTACAATATCATCCTTTTTATAAGGAGAGTCTGTCTGCAGAAGATGATAGATCTTCATTGTCGCACAAAGTCTCTCGCTCTTATCTACATAAAGACTTACCAGACAGCGATCGCCCTTCTCTACCTTCTCTGTCTGTTCCTTAAATGGAAGGAACAGGTCCTTCTCAAGTCCCCAGTCAAGAAAAGCACCCATTCTGCCCACATCTGCTACTGTCAGGACAGCCAGCTGTCCAAGAGTGATCTTTGGCTCATTCGTTGTTGCGATCATACGATCGGAAGAATCTTTATAGAGGAATACCTCGATCGGATCTCCCAGTTCAATTCCGTCCGGAACCTGTTTCTTTGGAAGAAGAACACGCTCCTCGTCACTTCCAAGATATACTCCAAAATCTACCAGCTTTACTACCGTAAGTACCTGTTTTACTCCTAATCTCATCTTTTCTCCATTCTGCCGCTGGCTTACGCGGCCCATTTTTAATATGTTTTCTATACCTTAAGGTATTTTCTATGCTGTTGTCAATCGAATCTCATCAATTTCTTTGATTCTTTATTTGATATTTTTTTAACATATTCTTTCTATGAATTGATTTACCTTTCTGAATTATGTATAATTACTTCAATGTGAGAGCAATCTTTCTGCCTACAGCCTGTCTGAGGCAGTATTTTTAAGAGAGGATATTAGTATGAGTGCACAAAATCTTACTTTATTGACAGACCTGTATGAGCTTACTATGATGCAGGGATATTTTGAAACACAGGAAAATCAGACCGTTGTATTCGATGTTTTCTTCCGTGATAATCCGAACAAAGGCGGATATTCCGTCATGGCAGGACTGGATCAGGTTATTGACTATATTAAAAATCTGAATTTTTCTTATGAAGATGTTGATTATTTAAGAGGGCTCGGATTGTTCAGTGAGGATTTTCTTCATTATCTGAGCGGATTTCATTTTAGCGGAGACATTTATGCGATCCCGGAGGGAAGCGTCATCTTCCCAAGAGAACCGCTTCTGAAAGTCGTGGCTCCGATCATGGAGGCTCAGCTTGTTGAGACAGCAATCCTTACAATTCTGAATCATCAGTGTCTGATCGCTACGAAAGCTTCCCGTGTTGTTTATGCGGCACAAGGAGACGGTATCATGGAATTCGGACTTCGCCGTGCCCAGGGACCGGATGCGGGACTGTACGGAGCAAGAGCTGCCGTGATCGGTGGATGCGTCGGAACTTCCAATGTACTCGCCGGCGAAATGTTTGATGTACCGATTATGGGAACGCATGCACACAGTTGGATCATGACTTTCAAAGATGAATATACTGCATTTAAAGAATATGCAAGATTGTATCCTGATGCATGTACACTGCTTGTCGATACTTATGACACATTGAAATCCGGTGTTCCGAATGCGATCCGTGTTTTTACCGAGATGCGCGATGCAGGCATCAAACCGAAGAGCTACGGTATCCGCCTTGACTCCGGTGATCTCGCTTATCTTTCTAAAAAGGCGCGTAAGATGCTGGATGACGCCGGATTCCAGGATGCTGTCATTGCCGCTTCCAACGACCTGGATGAATTTCTGATCCACGATCTCAAGATGCAGGGCGCTGCAATTTCTTCCTGGGGCGTCGGAACGAACCTTATTACATCAAAAGACTGCCCGTCCTTTGGCGGTGTTTATAAACTGGCTGCTATTCAAAACGCAGATGGAGAATTCCAGCCGAAGATCAAGATTTCTGAGAATATTGAGAAGATCACCAATCCGGGAAATAAAACCATTTATCGTATTTACGATAAAGAAACCGGTATGCTGCGCGCTGATCTCATCTGCTTTGCTGATGAGACATTTAATACAGAGGAAGAGCTTCTTCTCTTTGACCCAAATGCTACATGGAAGAAAACACTTCTTCCGGGTGGAACCTACACAATGCGTGAACTGCTTGTCCCAATCTTCCAGCATGGAGAATGTAAGTATGAGTCCCCATCTGTAAAGGAGATTGCAGAATTCTGTCGTCAGGAAAAAGAGACTCTTTGGGATGAGACAAAACGTCTCTTCAATCCACATAAGGTATATGTGGATCTTTCCCAAAAACTGTACGATACAAAAACCAAGCTGCTGAATGAAGCACATCATTAATTACTGTCACCATATGATGAAATGGAGTTTTAATTATTATGAAATACCAAGTGATTGTACTTGATCTAGACGGTACACTGACCAATTCAAAAAAAGAAATAACGCCCCCTACAAGGGACGCTCTGATTGAAATTCAACAGAATGGAAAAAAAGTAGTCCTCGCCAGCGGTCGCCCGATCAACGGTGTCGCACCTCTGGCAGAGGAATTATATCTAAAAGAATACGGCGGATTCATGCTCTCCTTTAACGGTGCGAGAATCACCCGCTGTTCTGACAATGCAATTATTTATAATAAGGTTATCCCACAGGAAGTCATCCGTCCGATTTACGAGACGGTAAAAGAATATCCTGGATTGGACCTTATCTCTTATACGGATAATGTAATCCTCTCCGGTATTAAAAGTAATGAATACACTGAGAAAGAAGCCGCCATCAACAGCATGGAGATCTGTCCGGTTGAGGACTTCCCTGCCGCACTTGATTTCCCGGTCAATAAGATGCTTATCCCAGGTGAACCTTCCATCCTGGAAGACCTGATGCCGAAGCTGCAGAAACAATACCACGGGCTGCTCAACATCTACCGTTCTGAGCCATTCTTCTTAGAGATCATGCCTCAGAATATCGATAAAGCACACTCTCTGCAGAAGCTTCTGAACAGTATCGGTCTCACTGCCGATTCCATGATCTGCTGCGGCGACGGCTTCAATGATCTGTCCATGATCGAATATGCCGGTCTTGGTGTAGCAATGGAGAATGCCCAGCCGGTCGTCAAAGAATCTGCTGACTTTATCACAAAGTCGAACGATGAGGACGGGATTCTTCACGTTGTAAATCTCTACATGAGAGATTAGGCCTTCTCTCCGGAAGCTGCGCAAGAATCACAGCCGCAAATACAAGGGCACATCCAAAAAGTTCCCTTGGAGACAAGGTTTCTCCAAGAATCACCCAGCCTGCAAGTACTGAAAATACAGACTCAAGACTTAACAGCAGAGATGCAACTGTCGGGTCTGTATTTTTTTGTGCAACAATCTGCAAAGTATATCCTACTCCACAAGACATGATTCCTGCATAAGCAATTGGCTTCCATGCCTGCAATATAGAATAAAGTTCCGGGTGCTCAAATAAAATTGTCGGTATCATACATAAGATTCCACAAACAAAAAACTGAATACAGGACATCTTCACTCCGTCTGCTTTTGGTGAAAAATGATCGATCACAAGAATATGGAATGAAAAGCAACAGAACCCAGTAAAATATAAAAATCTCCTTTTGCAATGGATAATCCTGATGTCATACACAGAAAATACATTCCGATCACTGCAAGTACCACACCAATCCATACTTTAATTCCGGCCTTTTTGCCAACGGCCAGCCCCAGGATTGGAACAATCAGAATATATAATGCCGTGATAAATCCTGCTTTTCCCGCCGTTGTATATTGTATTCCAATCTGTTGCAGGGAACTTCCCAGCATAAGGAAAAATCCACAACAAATACCACCAATGATAAGTGTTTTCTTATTTTGTATAACTTCTTTTCCTTGTGATACCTCCTCCTTTCTCTTCTTATCCAATACATAAATCACCGGAATCAATACGATTCCACCAAGTATACTTCTGGCACTGTTAAATGTGAATGGACCGATGTAGTCCATCCCAGCACTTTGTGCAACAAATGCTGCGCCCCAAATAAGCGCGATTATCAGAAGTATTAAATTGTTTACATACCTCTTTTTCAATTTTTTTACCTCTTTTTCAATTTTTAGCCACTCTCTAGTATACAAAAAAATCTGCTGATTGGCAGATTTTTTTGATTTTTTCTTATTATTTTTCTTAATAGTGCATAATTACCGGATCTCCAACCTGGATCAACTCATACAATTTCCCGGCATCCGAATAGCTCATATTGATACATCCATGAGAACCTCTGTAGGTATATACATTTCCTCCAAAACTGCTCTGCCATGTTGCATCATGAAAACCAACACCGGAATACGTTACACGCATCCAATATTTTACAGGAGTTTCATACTCTCTTGTTCCATCCGGTCTTAAATTACCGCGCAGTACTTTATTCTGCATTCGTTCCAAAATCGTATAAACTCCTGCCGGAGTACTTCTTCCGCCTTTCGGAAGTCCGGTCACTACATCTGCTGACATCAAAACTTCTCCGTCTTTGACATACCACATTTTCTGATTCGTCAGATCGACTTCTGCATAAGTGGAGCCCCAATCCTGCGCACTATGCGATGCCGCAGTCTTTCCTTCCACATAAATCGGCTCTCGACTTATTGTTTCTCCGCTTTCAATATTCGCGAGAAGTGTCTCATACTCTGCCTTTTCATTAATTTCCCAACCGTAAGTTCCACCGGAAACTTCAGTTGCTCTTCCATCCGGTGTAGTGAATTGTCTGGTCTTTCCTGCAGTATCATACTGCTGCGCAAACTGTGTCACCCATTCCTGTATAAGTTCCGGGTGAAATGTCACCACATAATTCTCATCTGCTGTCACCCACTGTGAAATAACTGTTTTATCAACCACAACAGGTGTATCAAGTCCCATCTCATAAGTTACACTTGCATTCAGGTATGCATTCATCGCATCGCACGCCTGCTGAACTTCCGGTGATTCTTTTGTATATAGCGGCTGTACATAACATCCTGCTTCATCAAGATCCAACTGCTCTTGCAGTCCCTCTATCGCTTGGACTACCGCTTTCTTCAATGCATCTGCATCTATTGCTGTCCCTTCCGTAATGTCTCCCGGAACAAACTTTTCTCCGTCAAACACCGGCATAGAAGATATCGGCTGCACCTGTTCTGTTGTCATAGCTGTCAGACTTGCAATCTTCGCATCTAATGCTTTCTCATCATAATCCGCACTTGCCGTGATGGACAATCCTTTTCCCTCTCCCGACCATGCTGCCGGCCACAGAAAAACGGACTGCTCCTTTAATAGTTTATCTATCGCTCCATTCTCTTTATATTCAACAGAGATCTCTTTTCCTGTAATCATATCAGAAAGTCCCGCATGTTCTGTAATCTTCAATTCATACTTCTTAACTTCTGATTTTAGATAATCTGCCACATCTTCTTCCTTAGCATATGAAAAATCTTTCCCGTTAACCTTTGTATTTGGAAGAAAATGACTCATAAAATACAAAGCAGTTCCTATATACCCTAAAACCAATATTCCTGCAACTATTCCGAGGCTGATCCATAGCCATTTTTTCTTGTTGTCCCCCATCAAATGACTTCTCCTTTGTAATTACTTTATCGCCTGTCCTTCTGTAGTATTTCACTACTGACAAACCGCTTTTATAGCTTACACATTTTCTATTATGACAGAAACGCAAAGATATTTCCTTAATTTTTTCTTATTTTAGTAATATTTTATTCCTTTGGATATAAATTAAGAGGGACACTACAATAAAATAGTATCCCCCTTCACTCACTATAACAAAGTACAGTCTATAATTTATTCACATTTTGTAAAGTACATAGAAATTCCCTGTCCACCACCAATACACATACTGATCATTGCATCTTTCTTATCTGTTCTCATCAACTCATACATTACTTTTACAGTAAGCATAGCTCCTGTTGCTCCAATCGGATGTCCAATGGAAATTCCACCACCATATATATTTACTTTTTCTGGATCTAATCCAAGATCACGACTTACAGCATATGCCTGGCTTGCAAACGCTTCATTAATTTCAAACATATCAATAGACTTCAAATCAACACCTAGTTTGTTTGCAAGTTTCTCACTAGAGAACTTTGGTGAATATCCCATCAATTCTGCATCAAACCCTGCAATTGCATATCCTTCAATTTTCATCTTTGGTGTTACACCAAGCTCTTCTGCTTTCTCTTTAGACATTACAACAACTGCTGCTGCGCCATCGTTTAAGCTGGATGAATTTGCTGCTGTAACTGTACCGCCTTTCACAAAACATGGACGAAGTTTTGCAAGTTTTTCCATACTCTGTCCTTCTCTTGGACCTTCATCGGTATCAAATATTGTTATATTTCCCTTACGATCTTTCAATTCAACTGGAAGAATCTCATCTTTGAATTTACCTTCTTTGATTGCCTTGCATGCTCTCTGATGGCTGCGTACTGCGAACGCATCCTGTTCTTCTCTTGTTACATGGTATTTCTCTGCTACATTTTCTGCTGTCACACCATTGTGGTTTCCATCCGGCCATGTCAGGATATCAATCACTCCATCCTCGAATACCTTATGTCCCATTCTTGCTCCCCAACGTGCATCATTTACATAATATGGAAGTCGGAAATGTTCTCTGTACCACCTGCAACAACAACATCTGCCTGTCCTGTCTGAATCTCCATAACAGCCTCTGCAATAGACTGAAGTCCTGATCCACACTGACGGTTTACAGAATATGCTGTTGTCTCTTTTGGCATTCCAGCTTTTAAACTGACTGCTCTTGCAATGAAGCCATTCTCTGCAACTTCTCCAACCTGTCCAATTACAACTTCATCAACATCTGATGGCTGGATTCCTGCTCTTTTCACAGCTTCTTTAACTACCATAGCTCCCATATCGATTGCTGTGATATCCTTTAAGCTTCCACCATAGCTTCCTACTGGAAGTCTTACTCCACTTACAACAACTACTTCTTTCATTTTTATATCCTCCTGTTGTTCTGTTTTTTGCGGTTCTCTCTCGTAAGCAAGAACCGCCTTTGATACTATATTTATTGAATCTGTAATTTTATTTTTAGAAGTTAGATCCGATCTTATTTCCTTTTTCATCGTATTTGTAGAATCCCTGTCCTGTCTTCTTTCCAAGCATTCCTGATTTGACCATTGTCTCAAGAAGTGGGCATGGACGATATTTGCTGTCATGGAATCCGTTGTAAAGTCCTGTCATTGTTGCAAGCATTGTGTCGATTCCAACAAAGTCTGTCAGCTCGATTGGTCCCATCGGGTGGTTACACCCGAGCTTCATTGCGTTGTCAACATCTTCCGGTTTGCTTCCTTCCATTACCATGAAGGCTGCCTCGTTCTGCATTGGAACAAGGATACGATTTACCATGAATCCAGGAAACTCTGGAGCATCTACTGTTGTCTTTCCAATCTTTCCTGCAAATTCTTTCACTACATCATATGTCTCATCGGATGTTACAAGTCCACGGACCAGCTCAAGAAGCTTCATAACCGGTGCCGGATAGAAGAAGTGTGCTCCCATTACTTTGTCCGGACGGTTTGTAACAGATGCTATCTCAGAGATACTCAATCCTGATGTGTTAGATACAATGATTGTCTCTGCATCTGCAAGCTCATCTACTTTCTTAAATGTATCTTTTTTAATCTCAATCTTCTCAGGTACTGCTTCAACTACAAGAAACGCACCCTTTACATCTTCGAAGTTCTGGCTGTATGTCAGGCGTCCAAGGATTTCTGCTTTCTTCTCTTCTGTCATAGATCCTTTTGCTACTTTACGGCTGAACAATTTTTCTACTGTTGCTTTTGATTTTTCGATTGCAGCTTCGAATGTATCAATATTTACTACATCGTAACCTGCTGTCGCACAAGCCTGTGCGATTCCATTTCCCATCAATCCTGCTCCGATAACTGCTACTTTGTTTTTCTCCATGTTTTTGTACCTCTTTTATGTTAATTTTAATTGTTACCCGTTTGATTATTTCTCTTTAAGCTGTAATCCGAATGGTCCGTTCTGAATGAACAGGGACGCATCCATTTCCCTTAGTTCCTCGCTGATGATCGGCTTAAAATCCATCATATCTAGAATCTGTGTATGAAGGTCGATACCTGGTGCAATCTCAATCAGCTTCACACCTTCTTTGCAGAGCTCGAAGACTGCACGTTCTGTCACGATCATAACCTCCTGACCTTTCTTTCTTGCCATCGGTCCGTTAAAGGAAAGCTGTGCTACATTTCTCACCATCTTGCGGATCTTGCCTTCCTGAAGAATGTTCAACTTACCATCTTTGAATTCATATTTTGCACCGCTTGCAGTAAATGTTCCAAGGAATACGATCTTCTTCGCATTCTGTGTAATATCAATAAATCCACCGGCTCCAGTACATCTTGTTCCCATCTTTGTGGAGTTGACGCTTCCGTCTTCTCCCAGTTCTCCAAGCCCCATATATGTAATGTCTACACCAGCTCCGTTATAATAATCCATCTGCTCATGATGCCAATCATTGCCATCAGATTCTGGCCAATTCCGAAGTCAATTCCGCCGGCCTGAACACCACCATAAATACCAGACTCTACCGTAATAACAACATCATCGGATACCTTTTCCTCATTGCAGACCTTTCCGATCATGTCATTTGGAATTCCTGTTCCAAGGTTGATGACTGCTCCTCTATACAGTTCCTGTGCTCCTCGTCTTGCAATAAACTTTCTCTCGTTGAACGGTGCCGGTGGAATATCTCCTGCCGGTACTCTTGCAAGTCCGCAGTAGGATGGGTCATAGTACCAAGATGAAGTCTGTCTGTGATCTTCCATTGGATTCTCACATACAACAATATCATCAATAAATACTCCCGGAACCGTTACATCCTTTGGATTGATCGTTCCTGACTGTACCACCTGTTTTACTTGTGCAATAACGCGTCCACCATATCTTTTAGCTGCCAAAACTGCTGGAAGTACTTCCAGTTTCATTGCCTCTTCTGTTGTCGTAAGATTTCCCATCTCATCACATACCGTTCCTCGAATCAGAACAGTATCAAGCGGGATCTCTTTATAAAACATGTACTCTTCTCCGCCATATTCGAGAATATCCACAATATCTGGAAGTGGCTTTGTACGGTCATTCATCTTTCCTCCTTCTACTCTCGGATCAATGAAAGTACCAAGTCCAACCTTAGACATCTTACCTGGAAGTCCACATGCCATACTTCGATAAAGCTGTGCAATCTGTCCTTGCGGCAGACAATATGCTTCTACCTGACTGTTGGCAATCATCTCCATCCATCTCGGTTGCAGACCCCAATGGGATCCAACAATTCTCTTGACAAGCCCTTCGTGCGCCAAATGCTGAATTCCATCTTTTCTATCACTCTGTCCACAGGAATGAACCAAAGTAATATCGGCAGGATGACCAACCGTTTCAAATCTCTTTTCAATTGCTTTCAAAATTGATTCACTTGCACTGACCAGTGTCATTCCTATCGTGCATAATGTAGACCCATCCTGGATCTTTTCTGCTGCCTCCTGTGCAGTAATAAAATTTGCTTTTAACATAATGCCTCCTCTTCTATTGAAAAAGTGTTCTGATATACTTCTTATCTGTCTTAAGTCCTGGTGTCTTCGGAATTGCATCCAGAAAAAGAATCCGCTCCGGCACCTTGAATCTTGCCATCTCTTTTAACATTTCTTCTTTGATCTGTTCCTCTGTAAGTTGTGCACCCTTTTCAAGAACTACAACGGCTGCTGCAACCTCTCCGTACTTCTCATTAGGAATTCCGACAACCGCTGCATCTTTAACCCCTTAAATGCGATAAGTTCATCCTCTACATCAGTACACCAAATCTTCTCTCCACCACGGTTAACCATATCTTTCTTACGGTCTACGAAAAACACAAATGCATCCTCGTTCTGATATCCCATATCTCCCGTATCGAGCCAGCCATCTTCTGTAAATAACGGTGATTCCATCTTATAATAGTATTCCACTACATTAGCTCCACGGATATAAACTGTTCCGACAGTTCCAGTCTCAACCTCGTGTCCATCATCATCAAGAATTTTAAGTTCCAGTCCTGGAACAGGTCTTCCGGAAGAAGATGGATAAATACTTAAAGCCGTATCCGTCGGAAACAGAGTTCCCGGGCTTGCTGTCTCTGTCATGCCAAATACAGTACGAATCTCTGTGGTCGGCAGCCATTTATGTAACTGCTTTAACTTCTCCACCGGCATATAACTGCTTCCGCACAACATCATACGCAAGGAAGGAAGTGCCGGATACTCTTCTTTCAGATCCATCAAAAGTCCAAAAACTGTTGGCGAACCATGCATGAATGTGATCTTATTCTTTTCAATACATTCCAAAATACGATGTGCTTCATATCTTCTGTATAAATAAACAGTTCCACCAGAATAAACAAACAGTCCTAACAATGCAATCAACCCCGTTACATGATAAATCGGAACTGGTATGATCGTCTTATCTTCCGGTGTTATCTCACATAATCGGTGATATACCATCGTCGCATGAATGACATTGTAATTCTTCATCACAACACCTTTACTGACCGATGTCGTTCCCGAGGTAAACATCAGAATCATCTCATCTTCAAGCTTTCCCTGTGAACCGCCTCTTTTTCCTTTCGGCAGTTCAAGATGCCGGAATCCATATCCTTCTTCCTCGTCAACAGAATAGACAATTGGAAATTGTTCCTCATACTTTTTCACCCAGTCTGTAAATCTTTCTGCTGCCACCAACAGATCAATATCTGCTTTTTCAATCAATGCCTGTATCTCGTGCTCTCTATATTTACTTGGAAATGGAATCACAACAGCACCAATCTTGCAGATTGCATAGAACACAGTACAGAACTCAATACTATTATGAAGAAGCATTCCTACATGCTGTCCTCTTTGAAGCCCTTTTTCTGTCAGCCACTGTGCAAAATCATCTACCATCCAGATGAACGTTCCATAGGTGTAGGCTCTATTCCAGTTGTCAGAAAATCCAATCTTATCTGGAAATTTCTCCGCTGTCTCCTCAAGAATCTCATAATAATTATTTTTCATATCTGAGAATGTACAGACCTGGTGATTTCCGATCGTCCGCATTTCCATGCCTTTCGTCACATGAACATTCCAGACCTCTTGTCCCTTTATCATCTCAAACTCCTTTCAGCTTACGCTGATCATTTTATGAAACCGCTCCCATAAATATTCAAAAAAATATTTGTTCTTTCGAACTATCCATAGTTTATTATATTTTATAGTCTTTTCAATCTGAAATTGTCACAATTTTTATTTTATTTCTTGTTTTATTTGCACAAATAAATAGTTTATTTCACTATATTAGTGAATACCGCTCCCATTATTTAAATCTGTTTTATTGGTTTTAAGAAGTATTTATGATATACTCAAGATTAAGAAAAGACTTTGACAGCACCAACAGAAAAACCAAATGAGGTAACATCATGAATGAGAAAATTGATATTAACTATATTGCAAAAAGCAAATGTCTCTCGTTCTACTGTCTCAAGGGTTCTGACAAAAACAAATGTAAAGGAATCCACACGTGAAAAAGTAGAGCAGGTCATGGCAGAACTGAACTATCATCCAAACTCTATGGCCAGAGGACTTGCTACTGGAAAACAGAATATCATCGCGCTTGTAGTTTCCGATATCCGGAATCCTTTCTACGCACAGCTTGTCTGGACGATTAGTACTTCTCTTCGCGAAAAGGGGTATCTTATGACACTTTATAACAGTGCAGATATGACACGAAAAGACCGTGAATCTCTCTGGAGTCTTTTAGACTATGGATTCTCCGGTCTGATTATGGCAGACGCAAGAAAAGAGGATGATTTTTCTCAATTCTTAAAGCAGGCTGACTGCCCGATTGTTCTCGTCAACAGGACACTCGGCATTGCCAACACATACGATACGATCACTTTGGACAATATGCAGGGCGGATATCTCGCAACAAAGCATCTTCTAGAACTTGGTCATCGGCGAATCGCCATGCTCCGCGGACCAGAAATTTCTACAACCAGTCAGGGACGTTACGAGGGATATGTCTATGCACTTCAGGAAGCCGGAATTCCATTAGATAAGACTTTGATCCGTGCGGGAAAACTGAACATGGAATTTGGACGGGAGTTTGCCAAAAATTATTCTTCATTCTGACAATCCCCTTCTGCCGTATTTGTTGGAGGCGATTTCACCTGTTATGGATTGATGGATGCCTGCATCCGTGCAGGAATACGAATTCCAGAAGATTTAAGCATCGTCAGTTTTGATGATATTCCTTTTTCTGATACAGCAATGGTTAATCTAACTACAATCTCCCATCCTTATACACAGATTGGTGAGCTTGTTGCTAAGAAGATTGTCCATAGAATCGAACAGCCAGATGCTCCTGTCGAACAAATCACATTGCTGCCAACCCTTGTAAAAAGAGGAAGTACAGCACCATACAAAAAATAATTTTTTCTTTTAAACTTTTATCAATGAAAAACTCAAAAGCTGCCGTTTTACAAAAGATTATTTTATAAAGCGGCAGCTTTTTATATTAACTGTTTTTTTCTAATTCGATAGATTCATCCGCCAGCAGATGATACAATTCATCAATCTGGTCGTCAGAAAGCACCCTCTCATTCTTTTCATTTTCTTCTTTCAGTGTCTGAATCAGCTGCTTCCTATGGATTATAGGAATTTCATTTTCAGGTGTTCCATCCCATGTAATTTCTGCATGCTCTGGGAATATAATAACAGAACGCACCGGAATCTTAGTAGCCCCGATTCTCTGCTCTATTCTCTTTGCAAAAAATCTGCTCTCATCCATTGGATTCTTGAACAGGTACTCATGCTGTTTGTCCGCCTGTCCCTTCTTCCCTTTTTCCGTGTAATATTGCTTGTAATCTCCATGTTTCTTCAGAACAACCTTTCCGCTCTGATTCTTCACGTTCAGAACGTAGATTCCCGATGGAAGGAGTATCAGGATATATGCCTGCGGAGTCTTCTCATTCTTGTCCTGTGCAATCTGATAGAAAATCTTGTGCTTTCCAAACTCATTATTCAAATAAAAGCTTTCAGACAAACGTACTAGATTTTTCCTGCGAAATGCATACTCAAAATAACTTGAATAGATTTCTATATAAATGCTTCTTCTAAAACGATTCCACTGGTAAATCGTCTTGATCAACCAGTATCCTCCTGCTACAAATGCAAGACCTATTAAAACGTCACTCCACACTGACATAGCTACCTCCTGAATTTATCCTGACCTCTTTAGTCGAGTTCAGGTCCGTTATGTTTCTCGAACGAATACTGTCCGCTGGAACCAATCACTCTCATATAAGATTTAATAAAATCCTTCATTGCATCTTCCACAGCAATACACAAATCCATATAATCAATCTGTGGATTCTCTGTTAATGTTGCGATAGATGCATTTGTTGCATGACGCATCAAATCTGTACACACATTAATCTTGTTAATTCCACATGCAACAGCTTTTCTGATATTCTCTTCGCCAGCGCCACTACCTCCATGAAGTACAAGCGGCATATCAAGTTCTGCTTTAAGTTCCTTCAGACGTTCAAAATCAAGTTTTGGAATCATTCCTTTTGGATATGCTCCATGTGCTGTTCCTATTGCCACTGCCAGACAATCGCAGTTTGTTCTCTCTACGAACTCTTTTGCCTGTTTTACATTTGTATACAGATCCACATTACTGTCATCGGCTTGTGCTGCCTGTCCTACATGTCCAAGCTCTGCCTCACAGGAAAGTCCCATTCCATGTGCGAGACTTGCGATCTGCTGTGTTCTTCTTACATTCTCTTCGAATTCATAGCTGGATGAATCAATCATTACACTAGAGAATCCATACTGCATTGCAGCTGTAATATCCTCAAAATTCGCCCCATGATCTAAATTGAACGCAACTGGTACAGATGCTCTCTTTGCAAGATTTTCAATCAATGGAGCCATTATATATCCATATCCATGCGCCTTCATCTGACGAGGAGAAATATTAATAATAACTGCGGACTTCTCTTCTTCTGCTGACTCGATAACTGCCTTCACCTGCTCCATATTAACACAATTAATTGCCATAACTGCATAGTTATTACGATGCGCATGTAACAGCATGTCTTTCATTGATACGTACATTTTTCTTCCTCCTGATTTCAAAAAGTGAGATGTCCTAAACAGACATCTCACTTACATACTAAAGCATGTGAGAGAAGCTGCCAATGGCAGACTCTCTGCATTTATTTACTTTTCAAACAACTCTTAAATCAACGGATTCTCCATTTCCTCATCCTCAGCACCTTCTGCAAGAGGTCTCTTAAGGATAGAATACAGAAGACCTGTGATACATCCTCCCAACAGCCACAGTCCAATGAACAGAAGTGGGTTAGACGTCATAGCCACTGAGAATACACCACCGTGTACTGCCGGAGATTCCAGTCCAAACATCATACACAGACCACCTGTAATTGCACCACCAACACAGATAGAGGCTGTCAGTCTTACCGGATCTTTCAACTGGAATGGGATTACACCTTCCTGAACATAGCAGCAAGAAAGAATTACCAATGATAAAGCCTGCTCCTTCTCAGTTTTAGTGAATTTGTTACGGCTCCATGGAAGTACTGTAGAAATAGCAATTCCAAGAGGAGATGTCATACCTGCACACATCTTAGCAGATGTAGGAATAAAGAATCCATCAGCATTCAGTCCATTTACAAACAGAGCTGCTGTCTTATTAACCGGACCACCATTGTCAAATGCGATCATTGCACCAATAACTGCACCAAGTACGAATCTTGAACCAGCACTTAAAGCTGTCAGCCATCCTGTAACAATTCCCATCAACCATGCAATCGGAACACCAATAACATACCACATCAACAACCCAACAATCAATGTCGAAAGTACTGGAATAAACATAATCGGCATAATTCCCTGTAATGCCTTCGGAACTTTAATCTTCTTCATTTGAAGAACAAACCATCCTGCAATCAGAGCTCCAACAAGACCACCTACAAATCCTGTTTTCATAAGTCCTGCAAGTACACCCATTGCATATCCAGGAGCAATACCCGGCTTATCCGCAATAGCATACGCAATAAATGCTGCCAGACAAGGGACTGCAAATGCAAACAAGTTGTTACCAATTGTGAAAATAACCTGAGCCAATGTCTGCATCTCGGCAGCTGTGTCTCCAATGTTATATCCTCCCATCATTTTTGCAATCGCTGTGATAACACCACCTCCAACGATTACTGGAATCATGTAAGAAATACCTGTCATAATTGCATCTTTACAAATCGTGCCAACGCTTTTTTGTTTTTTTCTTTGAAGTTCTGCCATAATTATCCTAATGCCTCCACTAATTCATCAATTACTGCATCTGCATTTTTAATCGGTTCATTTACTTTAAAGTTCATTGTTGGAACATCCTTAAAGCGACTAGAACCTTTAATCTTCACATCGCTTGCAATGATACAAGCATCACACCTTGCAAGATCATCTGCGGTAATCTCATCTTCTACTCCTTGTGCTCCCTGCGTCTCAACTTTAATTTCAATTCCCTTTTTCTGAGCCGCTTTTTCAGATTTGCTGCTGCCATATAAGTATGGGCAATTCCTACCGGGCAACTACATACTGCTACAAGATACATACTCTTATTCCTCCTTTTATTTTTAAAAATATCGATGATCTGATCTACGTCAGTAGCATCCTTTAATGCCTCTCTGAAATCATCATCCATCAAGCCAACTGCCAGACTAGATAACATTTTCAGATGTACGTTATCTGCGGAATTCGGGGCTGCCAGCATAATAACATAATCTACAGGTTCTCCATCAAGTGACCCCCATTCAATTTTCTGATTCAACTTTACCAAAGTAAATGCTGCTTCTTTTACACAATCACTCTTACAATGCGGAATTGCAATTCCATTTCCCATACCAGTCTCAAATTCAAGTTCTCTATCTTTTACTCCTTGTAAATATTTTTCATAACTTGTCACCTTACCGGCATCATACATCATTTTGCAGATTTTCTGGATTGCCTCCTCTTTATCTTTTACATCTAGTCCGAAAGAGACAATTCTTTCGTCTATCATATCTGCCATACTCATTTTTATAGCTCCTTTCTGCCTATCTGAACATTTCCGAAAATTTTCTAGCTTTTAATATTACTTCCATTGCCTTCTTATCTTTTGTCAACTCCAATACATCTCCAAAAATTCCCTTGATGTAATCTTTTGAATTAACATCCAAAGAAAGTAAAAAAATCAGCTGAACTTTTTCATCGCCCCAGTTAATCGGTTTTTTTAATGTCATCACTCCGATTCCCTGTCTCTTTATATGTCCTTCAAATGCATGTGGAATTGCGATTAAGTTTCCAAGTGCCGTCTCTGAAAGATTTTCTCGTTCAAATACCGAATCAATAAATCCTTCATCCACATATCCTTCTGTAATCATCCTGCTTCCAAGAAGATGAATCACTTCCTCTTTCGATTTCAAATCACAGTCAAACATCGTAATCTCACTGTGCAGAAACCGCCGTAGGTATTCGTAATTTTTTTGAATCTCTGGTTCATACTCTTTCTTCTTTATTAGAAATTTCTGAATCCTCTTAATATCTACCTCACTCAAAACCGGTGAAACCTGAATAACCGGAATTCCTTCCAATTCAATTGGGACTGTAGCTATCACAAAATCTTGTTTTTCCAGTTCGATTTCTGACAATCTTGATGCTGAGAAAACTTCTCTAATCTCTAGATTTGAAAAACTTCCTGCCAGTTTAGCCCGTAAGAATTGAGATGTACCAAACCCTGTCATACAAACCAACGTTGCAGTAAATTTTTGATGTTGTTTTTGTTTCATTCTTTCAATTGATGTCCCTATATGAAATGTAATGAATCCTATCTCATCTTCCGTTGGATTAAATCCATACTTAACTGCAAACTTTGACATAAAGAAAGATGCAATTTCATATTCATAAAATAATTCTTTCTTTATTGCATCCAGAATTGGATTATAGGTATACATTTTGCTGTGTAATCTCAACACCATGCATTCCAAATGATCCATTAGTGCACTGATCAATTCATCGTCTCCCGCTAACTGCAAATAGAACTTTCTATCACATTCCATTAGCAATTCCATCATGAAATCAAACATTTCTTGATTTCGTTCCCTTTTTTCCTTAAGAGACTGCTCCTTCTCCATAGGAACATGGAAGCGAAGCCCACTCAGACAAATTTTAAGATAACAATCTTCTGTATCCGGAATCTCAACCCCAAAAGCTTCTGTCAAATATTCTTTCAAATGCCCCAATACAAAGTCCATTCTCCTGGATTCTCTTCCCGGAATAGAACCTTCATGATCCATTGTCTTTCCAGCGGATAAGCGTTCCAACATTACAGCAAGATCCATTGTAAGTTCGCCAACTGAAATATCGGTAAGTATAAACTGAAATCTGCCTTCCATCGGTTAATAATTTCTCTTAAATCCTTCAGTTCTACTGCAGTAAAATGATTTTGAATATTCGATATGGTTACCTTTTGTCTTCCACCTGCTCTTTTGAGTGCTTCTAACAACGCTGACCTTATCTGACTTTCATTGCCCTCTACCTTAATTCCATATTTCACTTTTTAATAAAACGAATTCCATAATGTTCCCATAGCTCATCTAACTCATTCAGGTCATTCAATACCGTTGCTTTACTGATATAGTACTCCTTTGCTAGAGCTTCCATTGATGTATAATCGTCCTTTAAAAGAAGCTCAACTGCCGATGATATTTTCTAACTTCCGGAGATAAATAAGAATCCACGGTATCTCTTGCAACTTCTTTCAGATACTTTTGGCCTCATGGTTATCATATTCTATCCGAGTCCCACCCCCTGCTGACTGTTAATTCTACAGGAATGTTTTTCCAATTCTTCATTAATCTTTTTAATGTCAGTTTTAATAGTTCTAGAACTAACCTTTAATGAAGTAGCAATCTGTGTGGTTGTCAATTTGTCCTCATGTTCCATGAGCAGCGTAACAATTTTCTTCTCTCTAGCTAAAAGCATTTTCATCTCCCGCTTTCAATTTCTTGTATTCCTTGCTGCTTGAGCCTATTATACACAGCACTATGTCTATTCTACAAATCAGATATTTTCATCTAACTCCTATTAACTTAGTGAAAACATTGTGTAATTATGTCGTATTAAACAACTATACTCCTTGTTCTTTTGTGTATTTTGCTCAAGTAAAAGGTCTCTGTTTTCTTTTTTAACTTGAATTTTCTTGTCTTTTCCTATTATATAGTGCTTTTATAAGAATACTTTACTTCACTATCATCTGTCCATCAGAAATTAGTTTCACTAACTTAGTGCAATTTCTCCATTATTCATTTTCTATTTTTATTCCTATAATGAAAACATATCAAAACTATTCATAACTGTTCTGTACTCTTTGTGTCAGACAGTTACACTAATCATTACTGCTTTAAGGAGGAAATTATAATGATTAATTTTGAATTTCATAACCCTACCAAAGTTATTTTTGGTAAAAACGTAGAAGCTGAAGCCGGAAAAGAAATCAAAAAGCTCGGTGGTCATAAAGTGCTCGTTCACTTTGGTGGAGATTATCTTCAGGCGAATGGTACTTTAGATCGGATTCATAAAGGCCTCACAGACGCTGGACTTGAATATGTAGATTTAGACGGAGTTGTTCCCAACCCAAGACTCAGTCTTGTAAAAAAAGGAATTGAACTCTGCAAAAAAGAAGGTGTAGACTTCATTCTCCCAATTGGTGGGGGGAGTGCAATTGACTCTGCTAAGGGAATTGCCTACGGCCTTGCTAATGACTTTGAACTGGAAGATCTACTCATGGGAAAAGTAAAAACAGATAAAATTGCACCGATTGGCTGTATTTCTACAATTGCTGCAACAGGATCTGAAACGAGTAATTCTATGGTAATTACAATTGAAGAATACGAAGGTCAACAAAATCTGAAACGCTCTTATAACCATGATTGTGCACGCCCACTGTTTGCATGCATGAACCCAGAACTTACATATACACTTCCTGTTTACCAGACAGCAAGTGGTGCTTCTGATATTATGATGCACACAATGGAGCGTTACTTCACAAATACAAAGGATGTTGACCTGATCGACCGTATCGCAGAAGGACTTCTCGTTGCAGTCCGCGAGGCAGCACAGGTTGCTGTTAAGACTCCTGATGACTACGAGGCACGTGCTACACTGATGTGGGCTGGAAGTCTTTCACACAATGGCCTTACCGGTACAGGACGTCAGTCAGATTTTGCTTCTCATAAAATTGAGCATGAACTTGGCGGTATGTTTGATGTGGCTCACGGTGCAGGACTTTGTGCTGTATGGGGAAGTTGGGCTCGTTATGTTTATAAAACAAATCCTGCAAGATTTGCCCAGTTTGCCGTTCGTATCTTCAATGTCCCAGAAAATTTCTATGATGTAGAAGCTACAGCGCTTAAAGGTATTGAAGCTTGGGAAGACTGGTGTCATAAAATTGGAATGCCAATCAATCTTCATGAATTAGGTATAGATCCTACAGATGATCAGATTAAAGAAATGGCTGAGAAATGCGTTGCTACTGGAGGCGGTACTGTCGGATTTTTCCAACCATTAAATAAAGACGATATTATAAACATTTATAAAATGTCTAAATAATCAAATTACTGTCTTTTAATAAAAGTAACTCCGCATCAAATCTTATTGTAATAGAATATTTGTAACTGTCCAGAGCCAAGCAAAATTTCAAAAACAGCTATAAAATGCTTGTATTTTTAAGACTGTTTTTGAAATTTTATTTGGAAGTTGGCTCTGAGCAGTTACGTGAATTTTAATATTAATACGAAAAGAGGATAAAATGGAACTGAGTATACTTTTAATGGAACAGATTGCGAAACTATTTCTTATGATTTTTATGGGCTATGCCGTGGTAAAACTTGGATTATTAACAGATGAAGACAGCAAAGTATTATCTACACTTGTACTGTATCTGATTGTACCCTCGGTAATTTTAAATGCTTTTCAGGTAGACTACACGCAGGAAAAAGTAAATGGGCTAAAACTTGCTGGTATTGCCTCCTTACTACTTTTGATTATTTTACTTTTGATTGTAAATCTGATTGGGAAATTATTGAATTTGAATGAAGTAGAAATACTGTCTATTTATTATTCCAATTCAGGAAATCTGATTGTGCCGATTGTAACATTTATGCTTGGTGAAAAATGGGTATTCTATGCCTGTGTATTTATGGGACTTCAAACCTTTTTTGGACACATTGCAAAATGTACTCAGCCACGAGAAAGGATTCAATCCAAAAAATTTTTCCAACATTAATATTATTACCATAATAATTGCAATTACTTTGTTTTTGCAAAATACGTCTGCCGAAATTATTACAGGAACACTTGGCTCAGTAGGTGCCATGATTGGACCAATGAGTATGTTTGTAACCGGAATGTTAATTGGCGGAATGGAGCTAAAAAAAATATTAACGGACAAAAGAACGTATTTTATTTCGTTCATGCGCTTAATTACAATCCCGCTTATTGCATTACTTATTCTAAAGATAAGTGGTCTCAAAGGATGGAATAAAGACGGAGAACAAATTCTTTTGATTGTATTTATGGCTGTGATTTCTCCAGTAGCTTCCACCGTTACGCAAATGTGTCAAGTATATGACAATGATTCCAGATATGCCAGTGTAATCAACGTACTAACAACAATTGGAGCCATTGTAACAATGCCCTTAATGGTGTTTATGTATCAGATAATTATATAAAAATAGAATTTTCTCATAATTAAGGCAAGCCGTTGTAACAACGGCTTGCCTTAATGTAATTACAATAATTTTTCTTTTACGCCTCAGAGAAAAATTTCTCCTTCACCTCATCCACCGGCATCTCTTTCCCTGTGAACAGTTCAAAAGCAGCGGCCCCCTGCCACAGAAGCATTCCGATTCCACCGATTGCGGCACGGCATCCTGCTTCTTTCACCTTCTTTACAAGCAATGTCTCCAACAGATTATACACAACATCCGCAACTGCAAGCTCCGGACGAAGCCGTTCTTCCGGCTCCGGAATTACATTTTCAAGCAGTGCCATACCTGCACGTGTTGCATTTACAAGAATATTGCTCTCGCTAACAACCTCTGCAAACTTCTCTTTATTATCAAGATCCTCAATAAACACTGTTCCGATGATTACCATCTTCTGACCTTCCACTCCATGTTCTTTTAGGTTGAGAATAAATCCGACTCCATCAGTGATATGTCCTGTCATGTTGCATCTATTCCAAGCTTTCAAAGCTATAATTCTGCATGGCCGGAGAACCTGAATGTTCTACCGAAGAACCGATAAGTGCGTATAATCTTATGTGTCCATTAATTCTTCTTTTCATTCGTAAGCTCCTCCATATTAAATATCAGCAGAAATTTTTCAATCATTTTTGCATTTCTGCCACGAAATGTAGCTACAATATATCATCATCGCTTCAAAGCTTCTATGATTTAAAGTGTGAAATTATCATTTAATTCTAATCAATCAGATCATTCTGAAATCTCGACAAATGCTCATACGGCAAGATCAGTCTTCCTCGAAACAATCCACACCCGTCATTGATCAAACTGTTATTCATCGCTGCAAACATATTTACATCCAGCTTCGCCAGATCAATCCCAACAGCTTCATTCCGCGCTCATACGCCTCATCAAAATAAATGCACTCACCTCTTGGAATCGCATTTCTTCTGGCGCTCTTTCTCTTGTTTTTTCTCATATCCCAGATGGTTTGCCGGCCCAATCTCTGCAATATCATCCATTTGCTTTGTACGGATCTGAACCTCTATATAACTTCTTGAACAGTTATCATAAAATGTAATGTGCAGTGACTGGTATTCATCCGGCTGGCTGTCTGAAATATAATCTCTGTAATATGGTCTGACATTGTCATCCATGAGTGGGGAATGACTTTCCATCACACCATTTGCCAACTCTGCCGTAAACCCTCTCTCCTCAAGAAAACCCGGCAGTACATTCGCTATCCCGTACAGACATTCCAGTTCTGCGATCTGACGCTCTTCTTCATTTTCATAATGACATTTTGGCATAGAAATCACGATCCGGTATGCGATCAGATCACGAAAACAGCTAAGACTGCTCTTTAACTCTGCCGTTGTCGGATACTTTCCATATTCTTCATAATAATCTGAAATATACTTGACAATATAACCATTAAATTTCTCTTCCGCACGGATCAAAGACTTGATTCTTCCTTTTACTGTAAATGCAAGATATGGATATTCTTTTGTCATATATTTATAAAATTCCCGTATCTGCTGTGACTGAGTCGTAAGGAATTCATTATGTTCCAGAAGTTCTCTGATCTGAATCAAGAAATTACAATGTATCAGGTCAATTTCATTTTTTGTTTTTCGCGCATCTTCTCTTAAATCTGTAATATAATTCTGCAACACTCTGAAAATAGTATCGCCGGAGTACAGGTAATCATTTAAAGTTATCATAAGTTCTCCCTCCACGGAACTGTATATCTATATTTTTCATTGCTTATCTCTTGTCCGACCGCCAAATACGGAAGCAGACTGTAGTTCTATTATAACAATCTGCGACTATAATCGCCAGTCATGAAGCTTCAAATGATATTTTTCTTCATTTTTAGACAAATTAGTAACTGTTCAGAGCCAACCTCCAAAATGCTACGCATTTTACACCTATTTTATGAAATTTTGCTTGGCTCTGAACAGTTAGACAAATTATATAAATTTTGTCTAAAACCTTGAATTTTTATAAACAATCCTATAATATAAGTAGGTTGAAAAACGCTAACATTTAAATCTTCGGAGGTGTTTGTATGATTAGTTTTATTATTTGTTTAGCGTTACTTATTGGCGGATATTTTGTTTATGGAAAGGTGGTTGAGAACACATTCGCACCTGACGACAGAGAAACTCCTGCTGTCAGAATCAATGACGGAGTAGATTATGTCGTTATGCCGCAATGGAAGTTATTCCTTGTGCAATTACTTAACATTGCCGGTCTTGGACCTATTTTTGGTGCCATGCAGGGTGCTTTATGGGGACCGGTCGTATTCCTTTGGATTACATTCGGTACAATTTTTGCCGGAGGTGTGCATGATTATTTCTCCGGTATGCTTTCTGAACGAAATGACGGAGCATCGATCTCTGAAGTATGCGGAATTTATCTTGGAAATGTTATGAAAAATGTAATGCGTGTATTCAGTGTAGTACTTCTTGTCATGGTCGGTACTGTATTTGCAGTAGGTCCTGCCGGCTTGATCGTCACTTTGCTGGGGAACAAAGGTATCACCGGGCTTCTGGCAAACCCGGAATTCTGGCTTTGGATCATCCTGTTATACTATTTTATTGCAACCTTTATTTCTATTGATAAGATCATCGGACGAATCTACCCACTCTTTGGTATCTGTCTGATCATCATGGCTCTCGGTGTCATCATCGGTATTTTTACAAATCCTGATTATACAATTCCGGAAATCTGGAGTCACTTTACAAATATGCATCCAGACGGAAAACCAATCTGGAGCTTCATGTTTATCACTGTAGCCTGTGGAGCTATTTCTGGTTTCCATTCTACACAGTCCCCTCTGATGGCTCGTTGTATGAAATCTGAGAAACAGGGACATTTCGTATTCTACGGCGCAATGGTAGCAGAAGGTGTGATTGCACTGATCTGGGCAGCCGCAGGATGTGCACTTTACAAAGTGACAGGTGGTCTCAACACAGGTTTAAGCGAAGTTCTTGCTAACGGTCAGTCAGCCGCTATCTACGATGTGTGTATTAAGACAATGGGAGGCATCGGTGTAGCATTGGCAATGATCGGTGTTATCGTATGCCCGATTACTTCCGGAGATACTGCATTCAGAAGTGCCCGTCTTGTACTTGCAGACTGGTTCAAGATCGATCAGAATAAATTGCAGAAACGATTGGTTCTCTGTGTACCGCTTCGGCAGTCGGTGCTTTTGTAGGACATCTTGATTATGCCATTGTATGGAGATATTTCAGTTGGACAAACCAGACTCTAGCAATGATCGTTTTGTGGACAGCAAGCATGTACCTGTTCCGCGAGAAGAAGAATTACTGGATTACAGCAGTTCCTGCAACATTTATGAGTGCCGTTTCCATGACCTATTTCTTCTGTGCAGATGAATGTCGGATTCTCTACAGCAGTTGCTTATCCTGTAGGAATTATCCTGGCAGCATTGTTCCTTGGAATCTTTATCTGGGCAACAAGAAAACCTGCGAAAAAACAGGCTTAAAAATATAGAACTGTGAAAAGCAGACAGACATCAGGTTTTTCACAGTTCTTTTAAAATATGCAAATGAAATGAGATGATATTATGTTTAAACCACAACGACTTGGAACTGTAACACTCCCGGATGATGAATTGACAGCTGACAAAAAAACTTGCAGAAAAATAGGACCTTGCGGTGTTGGAAAAAAAGCAATCTATTTAAACAGTTTTTATTTTGACAGACGTTATTACATACCCATTTCTTCCGTAGAAAGAATCTTTAAAAGAATTGCTATGAGCAAAGGTGGTTTTACAGGAAAAGGAGCATTTGGAACGTTATCCTATCTCGTAGTTGTATATGAAAATGGAAAAGAAAAACAATGTAACTTTAAACATGAAGAAGATGTGGATCGCCTTTTGGCTTATATTGAAGAAAGATTTCCTCAGATTCCGCTGCACAGCATAGAAGCTGAGCGAAAACTGGAAGAAAAAAGAAAATGGCTGGAAGAAAAGCAGCGCGACCGCATTCTTCCGGAAGAAATCAAAAAGCGGCTTACCAAGCTTGAACGCGCAGAAAATTATCTTAAAAAGCAATCCGATTACTACATGGATCTGAGCCTGTCGGCGAAGAAAAAGAGAACCTATGACAGAAGCAATCCCGCTTATAAATGGGTCGCTCTTGCTGTTGTAATATTGGGCATCGGAGCATTCCTTTATGGAATCTACTCCCTTCTGACTCATGCCGGATTCGGTATGTATTTCCTGTTATTTGGATTGGCAGCAATTTTTCTGTTCGCCGGAGCAAATGTATTGCCGACTTCTAAAACAATAAAAATATATCGAAAACCAACTGGAACGATCCATTCAGCAAATGGAAACATACATCCAGAAATATCCTGACTTTCCGGTTCCAGCACATTACGCACATCCGGTCGTATTAAAGAGAATGCAGGATATCATGAAGGATGGTCGTGCACAAACGATTCCTGAAGCGCTCACGGTTTTAAAAGATGATTTGAAAGCTCTGAATTCTAATGTAACAGTTGAAAAAGAAGAGTATGATGAAATCGTTGCAATCAAGCCAATGTTTCTGGTAATGGATTATAAATAGTTTTTCACCTGATTTTTGCCCTCTCAAAAAGAATAGCAGCTGTTCTCACAACACACTTGTTAGACAGCTGCTATTCTTTTCCACATTCCTCTCATTTTATAAGAAAGTTATTCACATTTTACTCTTTAATTGTTCCCTTTTTTACATTTTCCTGGATAATCTGATCTACAACTTCAAATATTTTTTCCGATCCAAGTCTCGTCTTCCTCTGACGACCATAAACCTGATCTGCACATACTCCATGCTCTTTCCAATCATTTCCACCATTGCTGTTATTCAGCATCAGCGGCTGTAGGTTATCCATCGCATGTGCGAACTTGGATTCCGCTGTTTCAAATGCCTCGAACTCATCAAAAAGAGAAATCAGCTCTTGTTTCTGATCTTCCGGCAAAATTGAAAAAATCCTCTCTTTCGCTGCATCCTCTCTTGCCTTCTGCGTCTTCAATCCTTCTGTATCATATGCATAAGTATCGCCTGCATCAATCTCTACAATATCATGGATCAGACACATCAGCATTACCTTTGCAATATCTACCGATTCGTTTGAATGCTCTCTGAAAAGATATGCCATGATTGCCATATGCCATGCATGTTCTGCATCGTTTTCCCGTCTGCCATGCTCTGAGAGATGTGTCTGTCTCAGAATATTTTTTTCCTTATCTATTTCCAATGCAAAATCAAGCTGTCGTTTCAATCTTTCATCCATTTTTCTCTGTCTCCTTGTTCTAAACTTCATTACCTTAAAGTGAAAATTATCAACCTCCGCATTTTGTCGTACCGCTCAATTCAAATTTACTATACTACATTTTTTCACTTCCGTAAAACGCAAAAAGCAAACTCCGAAGAATTTGCTTTTTGTATTATTTCGTTCTCAGCTATTCTATTTCAGTTCATCTAAGATAGATGCTCCGATCGTTCCCTCCGGCATCTTTACGTCGAAATTATCTGCAATTGTTGCACCGATCACTGCAAATGTATCTGAATCCGGCAGTTTTCCGTATCCTTCCATAGATGGAGAATAAGCGAAAAACGGAACCATTTCTCTTGTATGATCTGTTCCTGTATGTGTCGGATCATTTCCGTGATCTGCAGTAATGATCAGAAGACCATCCTCTCTCAATCCACCAAGAAATTCTCCTAATTTCACATCAAATCGTTCAAGTTCCTCTGCGTATCCCTTTACATTTCTGCGGTGTCCCCACAATGCATCAAAATCTACAAGATTTACAAAGCACAAGCCTTTGAAGTCTCTCTTTGAAATTTCAATCGTCTGCTCCATTCCGTGAACGGAACTCTTAGATTTATTTGATTCTGTCAGACCTTCTCCGTCGAAAATATCAAAAGATCTTACCGACTGAGATCACATCATATCCTGCATCTTTGAGTGCATTAAGTGCTGTTCTTCCGTATGGTTTCAGCGCATAATCATGTCTGTTACTTGTACGCTTGAACTCACCTTTTTTCTTTCCAACATAAGGTCTTGCAATAACACGTCCGACTTTCCACTCATCTTTCATCGTAATATCACGTGCGATCTCACAGCAGCGGTAAAGTTCATCAAGTCCGAATGTCTCCTCATTTCCACAGATCTGCAATACAGAATCTGCAGATGTATAGACGATCATATGACCTGTTGCAATCTCTTCTTCTGCAAGTTCATCAAGAATCTCTGTTCCACTGGCACTCTTGTTTCCGATTACCTTATGTCCTGTTCTCTTTTCCAGTTCGTCAATCAATTCCTTTGGAAATCCCGTCTCTGTAAATGTCTTAAATGGCTTCGTGATATGAAGTCCCATCATCTCCCAGTGTCCGGTCATCGTATCCTTTCCGGTACTTGCTTCTTTCAGGAAAGAATAGTATCCCATCGGTCTTTCTACCGGTGCCACCTGTTTCAGTGGATGCAAATTGGCGATTCAAGTTTCTGAAGATTCGGAATATGAAATTCATCCACAGACTCAGAAATATGTCCCATTGTGTCTGTTCCTGCATCCCCATACTCTGCAGCATCCGGCATTGCTCCTGCTCCGAAGGAATCAATTACAATTGTAAAATTCGATTATATTTTTTCATAAAAGTCACACCCCATTACATGTTTACAACGACCTTTGTAACAAGTTCCTTAAATGATTTTGCCACACGATCTGCTGTCTCCTGTACTTCTTTATGATTCAGTTCCACTTTTGAGATTCCTGCTGCCATATTTGTGATACAGGAAATTCCACAGATTTCCATTCCCATATGACGTGCTGCCATAGCCTCACATGCGGTACTCATTCCGACTGCATCTCCGCCCCAGCTCTGTGCGAGTCTTATCTCTGCCGGTGTCTCATAGTTCGGTCCTGTAAACTGAACGTAAACACCTTCCTGAATCTCAATGCCACAATCCGCTGCACACTTGCGGATCACATCTTGAAGACGCTTGCTGTACACTTCGCTCATATCCGGGAATCTTGTTCCAAGTTCCTCAATGTTCGGTCCAATCAGTGGGCTTGGAACTCCTGTTGTAATATGATCTGTGATCATCATGAAATCTCCGGCTTTATAAGATGGATTACATCCACCTGCCGCATTTGTAAGAAGAATCTTCTTCGCCCCAAGCATTCCCATCAGACGTGTCGGAAGAACAACATCTGACATCTTATATCCCTCATAATAATGAACACGTCCCTGCATGATCACAACCGGTGTATCCTCTACATAACCAAATACAAAGCGTCCTTTATGTCCCTTTACTGTAGAAACCGGAAATCCTTCAATCTCTGTATAATCGATGGTCTGCTCAATCTTGATTCCATCTGCAAAATCTCCAAGTCCGGATCCGAGAATCAGTGCTACTTCTGGTTTAAAATCGATCTTCTTTCTTACACTTTCAAGACATGTAACTAATTTCTTATACACAATTTCCACACTCCTTTTCTTTGTTTTCTGAACTTGAAAACTGGTAACATTTCGTGTAAATACTTATGCGCCATAAGTTTCCCTCATTATCCGGTACAATTTATCTTTTACAGAATCTGTTGCAAAAGCTACATCTGCTGCATTCTTCATCAAAAGATAGATTTCATCATCTCGAATTCCGTATGTTTTCTGAATAAATTCCAGTTCCTTTGTCATGGTTGTATCACTGACTGTTCGATTGTCCGTATTGACCGTTACTTTTAATCCACCATCCAAAAACTCTCTGATCGGATATTCTTCCGGCCCTGCTACTGCTTTCGTCTGCAGATTACTGATCGGACACATCTCGATTCCAATTCCTTTTCCGGCAAGCTCTTTTATCAGCTCCTCATGTCCTCTCATTGCGATTCCATGACCGATCCTTCCTGCACCGGCCTCCACAGAATCTATAATATTCTGAGCACTTCCACATTCTCCTGCATGGATTGTAAATGGCATTCCTATCTTATGGGTATTTTGAAAGAGATTTTTAAACTCTGACATAGGATAGGAGGCTTCCGCACCTGCAAGATCTGCTGCACACACTCCTGATCCAAGATATTCTCTTGCTGTACGAATCATGCGCCAGTTCATCTCTTCACTGTGATGCCGCATTGCACACACGATCAGACCAAACTCGATTCCGAAATCTTTTTTTCCTCTCTCTAGACCTTTTAAAACTGCTTCGATCACTTTATTGCAATTCATGTCTTCTGTCTCTGAAAGAAGCGGTGCAAAGCGAATCTCAGAATAAATGACATTCTCCTGTTTCATGCTTCTGAGCACATCATATCCAGCTTCCTCAAGACCTTCTTCGTCTCTTAAACATTGTCCCGGCAGATCAAACTTTTCCAGATATTCTGCAAGACTTGTACAGTCATCTGACACGCTCAGTTCTGCTTTTCCTATCGGTCTCCCAAGTCTCTTTTCCACAAATTCCCGACTCAGTGATCCGTCCAGATGACAGTGCAATTCCACCTTTGACAATTTTATAATATCTTCCCTTGTCATTGTTAAATCCTCCTTCCTTTGTCAGCTTTTAATTCGTATATATTATACCAAATTTAATGGTCCAAACCCAAGAGGCATCAGCTCTTCTAAAGTATAAATTTCATATCGTTCTTTATCCACTGCAAGAATGATCTGAAATGTCTTCGGATTACAGAATTCCATCATGACCTGACGGCATACACCGCATGGTGCAGTGTACTCAGTCAGGTTTCCGTCTTTGCCACCGACAATGCAGATTGCCTGAAAGTCACGAACACCTTCGCTTACCGCCTTAAAAAATGCCGTTCTCTCCGCACAGTTGGTCGGTGTGTAGGATGCATTTTCTATATTACATCCTGTATAGATCTTTCCGCTCTTTGTTAAAAGCGCTGCCCCAACTTTGAAATTCGAATAAGGTGTATAGGAAAACTTAAGCTGTTCAATTGCTGTATCAATCAGTTTTTCAATCATAACTTGTTCCATTACAGCCACCTCTTTTTCTTTCATATGCTACTACCAGTTTTCTTATTTATTTTCCTGGTCTGCTTTGATCAATTTGCGAATTGCTTCAACGGCTACCTGGATTGCCATATCTGTATTATGAGCAACTGGATTCTCAAGACCAAGTTTCTCTCTTTCCTGATTTGCAACAACAAGAAAACAAGAACCTGCTCTTGCTCTTAATTTAGATGCACAGATAAACATTGCTGCTGATTCCATCTCAGATGCAAGGCATCCCATCATCTTCCATGCTTCCCATTTATTGATAAGTTCATATCCTACCGGCATTTTCTCGGCTCATGCTGTCCGTAAAATGCGTCTTTAGACTGAACAACACCTGTATAATGTGTGAAGTTTTCTCTTTTGCTGCTGCAACCAATGCATTTGTAACATCAAGATCTGCTACTGCAGGATACTCGATCGGTGCATATTCTTTGGATGTTCCTTCCATACGGATCGCACCAGTTGCGATTACAACATCACCACTCTTAATCTCCGTCTGCATTCCTCCGCATGTTCCGATTCTTACGAAAGTATCTGCTCCACATTTATACAGCTCTTCCATAGCGATTGATGCTGACGGACCACCGATACCTGTAGATGTAACGCTTACCTTTACTCCGTCCAGTGTTCCCGTGTATGTAATGTACTCTCTATTGTCTGCAACCAGAACCGAATCGTCAAAATACTGTGCAATCTTAACACAGCGCTTCGGATCTCCCGGCATGATCACATAACGTCCAACTTCTCCTTTTGCTACCTGAATATGATATTGTCTGCTCGGATCTTCTGAATAATTTTTCATAATTTTTCCACCTCTCTACCACTTCATATCTTATGCCATTGAGGGCACAGCTACCTTGAACAGTGACTGTAAAAATTCTTGACTTCTTTTAATATTACTTTACTCTAATATCTTATAAAACTCAAGCCACCTATTTATTGCATAAAATAAAACTCAACAAACTTTTAATAATTTCATTTGAAAGTCTCTTTTATTAAAAAAAAGGGGGTAGTCTCCCAACAAGAAACTCGTTATAATAGGGGGCAGAAAATGGATGGAGGAATTCAAAATGAATAATGTAATTGAGATGAAGCACCCACTGATTCAGCACAAAATCTCTAAATTAAGAGATAAAAACACAGGAACTGCTGAATTCCGTGCGCTGGTAGAAGAAATCGCTATGTTAATGGGATACGAGGCTTTAAAAGACCTTCCATTAGAAGATATTGAAGTCGAAACACCGATTGAAAAATGTATGACACCACAGATTGCAGGCAAGAACTTTGCTATTGTACCAATCTTACGTGCCGGTCTTGGAATGGTAAGCGGTCTTCAGGCTTTAGTCCCGACTGCAAAGATTGGTCATATCGGTCTGTATCGTGATGAGGAGACACATGAGCCACACGAATACTACTGCAAACTGCCAAGCCCAATCTCTGAACGTCTGATCGTTGTTACAGATCCTATGCTTGCTACAGGTGGTTCTGCTGTTGCTGCTGTTGATTTTATCAAACAGCATGGCGGGAAGAAGATCAAATTCATGGCTATCATTGCTGCTCCGGAGGGCGTAGAACGTCTAATGGAAGCACATCCGGATATTCAGCTGTACGTAGGACATATTGACAGAGAACTGAACAAAGATGCCTACATCTGTCCGGGACTTGGGGATGCCGGTGACCGTATTTTCGGAACAAAATAAATAGATTTCGCAAAATTAAAAAGATATCGAAGCACACTTTCATTTTCTGTGTGCCTCGATATCTTTTTTCTATCTTCTATTCATATAAGAAATCGACGACAACGTCTGTAGGTGCGCCGGACAGATATCTCTGCATGCCAGTGATTTCGAACATTGCTTCGCAAAATGTTCTTCATACTGTTTCTCCAATGCCCGCTTTCGATTCAGACTGGAAGAATGCAGAAGATACGCATTATTTGCAAACTCTGCGCCATAGAAATCATCTTTTGCCCCAAGATAACTCGGACATACTTCCAGACAAAGTCCACATTTCAGACACTTTGCTGCCGAATACTGATGATCATGCTCTTTCGGATCTGGATGTTTCCGAATTCCAAGGTACATCAGTGCTTCCTTCTGGCGTTCCCATATTACAGATCTGTCAACAATCAGATCTTCCACAACCGGAAATTTTGTAAGTGGTTCCAGCCTTAAAATCTCTGTATCATCTGTATTAATGAACACTCCACATGCCAATGCCGGATGCCCGTTGATCACCATTGCACAACCTCCGCACATTTTCTGCATACAACCACATTCCCAACGGATTTTTCTACATTGTTTTCCTTTGATATCTTCCAGCTGGTCACGTTCATTTAACTTCTCAAGAATCGCAGCTACTGTAATTCTTCCCTCTCCTCTGAAATGAAAAACTTGCCAATACGGCGCTGATCTTCGGTCATCCTGTCTTTTGATTCTTACTTTCATCTCACAGCGCCTCCCTTTTCTCCTGACTCCTGTTCAAAATAAATCCTGATTTTTTCGTCTTTAAACTCTGCAACGGAACATTTCATGAATTCTGATTTTTCACCTGGAAAATCTTTTCGGAAATGAGCTCCTCTTGATTCACGTCTTTCCACAGCACTCATAAGTGTCGCTTTTCCAAGAACAGCCATCGGATATAGTCTGTAATTTTCATAAACAGATACCATTGGATCAATCGGAAATGTCCTCAGCTCATTCAAGCTGGAATCCAATGCGTAAATACTATCCTGAAGAACTTCTCCATCACGGATCAAATCCATGCCATAACTCATGATCTTCATTAATTTACGCAGTGTTGCTGTCGCTGAATACTTGCCCCGATATTCTGACATCTGTTCCATACGCTCAATTTTCTCCTGCTCATGCTCAATATAAGGAACAAACAATTCTTCGCACATCGGCTGACCCTGTCCCTCATGCACCGCATGCGCTGCTGTTCTTCCCGAATGAACTGCTGTCATCAATGAATTTCCACCAAGGCAATTTGCACCATGATATTTTGACGCAGCTTCTCCCACAGCATACAATCCTGCAATATTCGTCTGATGCATTCCGTCCACTTTAATACCACCCATAAAGAAATGGATTGCCGGCGTTACAGGGATCGATTCTTTTGCATTCTCCAGATAAACCTGTCCGGGACACATTGCAATTTCTCTTGCGACAAGATCTCTTGACATCAGATTGCCTTCCGTACCATACTTTTCTTCCATGAAATAAACACTGTGACTTCTATTCTTATAATAAAGTCTCCAACCTTCACTTCTAACAGATTCCGAGATTATAACCCTCTTATTTCCTCGCTGAACCGTGGTCGGATAATACTGGATAAATTCGAGATTTCTCAGCTGCACTCCCTGTAAAAAAAGCTTTCCTGTCACATAACCATCATTTAATTCAGATCCAGTGGTTTTTCCATATAGCTTGTTCATTCCACCGGTAGCACAGATTACTGCATCCGCATAAACCGGAATCAACATTTTAGATTCTGGATTATAAAATAACGCTCCATAACACTTTTCATCCCGAATAAGAGCGGAATAAAAATACAATCCGATTTTCTTTTCTATTTTACCTTTAATCTCATACTCCAGGCATTTCTGTGTCATTGCCGTAACAATCTGTTTTCCAGTGGAATCCCCTGCATAAACAGTCCTTTTTCTACTCTGTCCTCCGGAAGCTTTCACTTTCCATGTATCATCTTCATTTCGATCAAAAAGAACTCCCATCTCATCCAGCCATTTCAGATGTTCCGGTGCTTTCTCACAGAGATTTCTCACATCCTCCTCTTTTTCAAGAAAACACCCACTCTCCAGCGTATCATTCGCATGCCACACTACAGAATCCTCCTCCGCGGTATCAACTACTGCATTGATTCCTTCTGCTGCCATAACTGACTGTGTACGTTCTGACTGAACCGGTGATACAAGAATTACCTCATCATCAAGTTCTGCTGCTTCTATTGCAGCAGACATCCCAGCAATTCCATTTCCTATAATCAATACCTTCATTTGTCATCTTCTCTTTCCTAAAAATCTCACCTGTTCCTACAATCTTATCCGCGCAGCCACCGTAAGAACCATTAATAATCCACAGATGATCCATGTTACATAATCCACAAGCTTCTCCATCCTATCGTTCTTCAACAAACCAAGCGTCAGCATAGAACGGCTGAACGATACACTCAGATGCAGAAATGCCGCACCTGCAAAGAGAATCTCCGTCACTAATACAAGAAACTTTGCTCCACCAGAAAATGATGCTCCACTTATTATAAGATGAAGTACCCTCATGTGTGGATACAATAAAATCAGTATAACAATTCCACTGATTCTCTGCGTAATTAATCTCCAATTCGCTTTCCTGTATCTGTGAAAATTAAGTACTCCACGTCTTGGATAATAACTTACAATACAAAGAACTACATGAATCAAAACTGTCGCCACAATCCCTCCTGCGAGTATCTGACAATCAGAATAATCCTGTCCACCTGTCAACATAGGAATGGACATGGTAAGCATATGTCCAAGTAAGAATAACGTAAGCATCCAGGAACATACTGCGTTCCATTTCTTTATCATTAATCAGCACCCCTTCTGTATCTTATTCTCTCTACTTTTAATCTTCCACATAAACAGCGCGGGTACGCTCTCCATCTTCGATCAATTCTACCTTTGGAAAACTTTGTATATACTGCTTAAATTGTGAGTATCCATAATCCCGTACTTTAAAATCACCAAACTGAATACGAATTCGATTCCCCAGTGTTCCAAGAGAGATCCCCTGATCCCTGTCATCTGGATCTGTCGGATAATATACTCTTCAAGCATATCTTTCTTACTCTTATCTTCATACAGAGTAACTGAAACTTTCGTTCCTTCCTGGATCAGCTTTAATTTCGGTAAAGTTTCAAGGAACTTGGATAACAAACTGTAACCATAACGTCGAACATCAAAGTCCGGATATACTTTGACCAGCCGGCTTCCAACTTCACCAAGCCCGGTTTCCCTGTCGTTATTCGGTTTTCCGTAATGATCTTAACTACTATTTCTTCTATTTTTCCTTTGATACCTTTTCAATCTTTTCTTTTGAACCTCTTCCATTCGACGATGATAATGAAGCACCGGAAATTTTCTTCTGTCCCCTTCCAAACACATGCGGATGATAAGACTTTCCTTCGCTCTCTTCCTTCTCTATCGTGTTGTCTTCCGAAGCACCTCTAATACGGTGAAGATATCACAGGCTTTACGGAACGGAAGCGGTGTCTTGTCCTCGCCCATTCCGATTACCATCTTTCCACTTTCACGAAGCCGGCTTGCAAGCTTTGTAAAATCACTGTCACTTGATACCAGACAGAACCCCTCCAATTCACTTGTATAGAGCATGTCCATTGCATCAATGATCATGGCAGAATCTGTAGAATTCTTTCCCTGTGTATAACTGAACTGCTGAATCGGCGTAATAGAATTTTGAAGAAGTTCTTCCTTCCAGCTCGCACTGTTTGACTTTGTCCAGTCTCCGTAAATTCGTTTGTAAGTCACGTTTCCATATTTAGATAATTCATCCAGGATTGGCTTAATATATTTTGCAGATACATTATCCGCATCGATTAAGAGTGCGAAACGGTCTTCCATGTCTGATACTCCTCTCCTGCAAGATTCTTCCATGTAAATACACCGTTTTCATAAATCATATAACTGTGCTCGGATCCTTCTTTCGGAATCGAGACAGAACCTGGATTTAAGTACTGATATTTTCCACCGTTCATATCAAGGATTTCCTCACATGCCGGAATATGCGTATGTCCGTTCAACAAAATATCTCCGTCTTTCAGCATCGGAAGCTTATGTGGATTATACACATGTCCGTGTGTTGCAAATATTGTAACATCACTGTTCTTTTCTTCCGGATCTCCTGACAGATTCAGATAACAATAATCTGCCAGAATTGGGAACTCCAATACCATCTGATCCACTTCTGTATCACAATTTCCTCTCACACAAAGAAGTTCTTTCTTCATTGGATTAAGCATTGCGATCACTGCCTTCGGTGCATATCCTTCCGGCAGATCATTTCTCGGTCCATGATAAAGAATATCTCCTAATAATAATAATTTGTCTGCGCCTTCTCTTTTATAAGCCTCAATCATCTGTTCACAATAAAATGCTGATCCATGGATGTCAGATGCAATCATTAATTTCACTTTTCACGTCCTCCTGTCTTTCTAAATAGTTTCTTTATAATAAATGAAAAAAGCAGTGACTCTTTTCTTGAGACACCGCCTCTTATTATTTTGTGCCTGTGGATATTATAACACAGAATGAATCACAGAGAAAAATATTTTCCTACAATTTCAAAAGGCGCCGGACCCACACTCAGCACAGCTTTATGGAATTCTTTCGGGATTGATTTCAGATTTTATCCATTCCTTTTTCAACTCGAAATTTTACATATCCGATATAATATTTCAAATAATTTCCCGGCGATCCGAATCAGATTATAGATTTTATCAACCGTTTCGGCATCTTTAATCCCATATTTTGCATAAAATTCTACTGTATCCATTCTGCTCCATCCTTCGTAATGGATTCCCATATCTGCCAATGCATAAAGTGCAAGAATCACTGAGCTGTTCTTCTGAAGAATTGCTGCCTGAGTCTTAGATAACGGCATCAGATAATAGCTGCACATCTCCGCATAAGTTGCCCAGCCTTCTACATATCCGCCAAAATTTAAAATACTCCTGACGGGATCAGGATCCGTGCTTTCAAAAGATTGTCTGGTACAGATGTCCCGGATACCCCTCATGCGCCAACGTTGTGAACAGTGCCAAATCATCTCGCATCTGTGTTTGGTTTACATAAATTACATTTTCTTCTGTATAGTCGATTGCCGGTATCATATAAAATGCGGGACTTAAATGTTCCTGCATTTCCTCCGGTACATATTTTATCCGCAGAGAAGTTTTCGGAATCTCAGGAAATGCAGTCCCTATCCCTTTTTTTAACTTTTCTAAAATTCTTTCTGCTTTCCCATTTTCCAATATTGCTGCTGCCTGCTTCGCTTCATTGACTGCTTCTTCCATACCGGTAATATCTTCTGAAATTTGTCTGCGTGTTAGTTGCTCAAGCTCTTGAATCGTGTCTGTCACTCCTACACTCTGCTGTATATACCATTCGTAGTATTTTCTCCCTTCCGGAAAATAACACAATCCCTTTTCATTCGTTCCCTTCCCTTTCAATTCCTTAACCGCCTGTATCAAATCCTCATACGCCGGATAAACCTGCTCTTCCATCTGCCTGGCGTTCTGCTGAATATAATCACTCTTTTCTTTTCAGACAGTTCCTGTAATTCACCAATTCTGGACACAAATGTCGAGTACAGATAATTTCCATTTCCCATTGCAAGAAATGCATTACATTGTTCTAACACCTGATCCGCCATTTCATCTGACAAAAACAATCCTTTGTCTGCTTTTTCTCTTTCAAATGCAATGATCTGTTGAAAATAATCCCTTGTCTCACTTAAAACATCCAGATACTCTTCCACATCTGTCCTGTCATAAAACTGATATTCAGATAATACAATTGGAATCTGCGTCTGTACTCCACTGACTGTATTCAACGGTTCTTCATAATACAGATAATCCGCTTCTTCTCTCAAATTTCTCAGATATTGCTTCAACAGATCGTATGTAATTCTATTTTTTACATTCAGTTTTTCATAAGAAAATGCATACAATGCCTGCTGTATATTCTCCGCTGCTGTCTTAATCTGAGTACTGTCTGTCTGTATCGTTCCATATGCTGTATCCGCTTTATCAATCCCATACGCTTCTGGCTCTTTTAATGTATAGTGCAGACTGATCTGGCTTGCAGCCACCTCTTTGCAAAACAATTTTTCTGTAAACGATGTAAATCTTTCATTCTCCGCTTCTTTACTGCTCTTTTTTTCTTCTAAAAATGTTGCTTCACAACCGTTTAAAAAGAAAATAGAACTGAAAAGAATACTGATACTACATACAATACTTACACACTGCTTCTTCCGCCTTTTCCAAAATTGAATCAACATAGCAGACTCCGACAGTTATTTCTCTAATTTTATGCATTGGCTTCCTTATTTATACATCGCTGAAATTTGTTTCCAAACAGTAATGCATCCCCTCTTTATTTGTGATAAAATACAACTATATAAGATACAGGAGGCGTTGTGTATGGCCAGCTTAATATTTGAACATTTGAAAAAAGTATATCCGAACGGATTCGTATCTGTAGACGATGTCAGCCTCTCGATCGAGGACGGTGAATTTGTTGTATTCCACGGACCAAGCGGATGCGGAAAATCTACAATTTTACGTATGATTGGCGGCCTGGAAGATATTACTTCCGGAAAGATCTATCTTGATAATACCTTTTTAAATGACATTCTTCCACGCGACCGGAAGCTTGCCATGGCATTTCAGAATTACGCTCTCTACAAGTACATGAATGTATATGATAATATGGCACTTGGACTGAAGCTTCGTGATCTTCCGCGTACAGTTATCAGTACCCGCGTAAAGACTGCTGCCGCTTTTCTTGGAATTTCAGACATTCTTACGAAAAAAATTCGTTCTATTTCTGATTCTGAGCGCCAGCGTGTTGCACTCGGTCGGGCTATTGTCTGCCATCCAAAAGTTCTGCTTGTAGATGAAGATTTTGCCCATCAGGATGATGAGCTTCGGAAAGATATGATCCATGATATTCTCAAGATTAACAAAGAGCTTGGAATTACGGTTCTTTATGTCACAAATAACTACGAAGAAGCCGTTTCCCTGAATTCTCGTGTCATTTTATGAAAGACGGAAAAGTAATTGAGGACAGCATTTAAGCTGTCCTCTCCTTTTTTACCCAGACAACTCTCAAAACATACTTCTTATGATTTTTGCTTCTCCAGGTAATTATAAATTTCTCGCTTCTGAACGCCGCGGTCTTTCGCGACCTTTTTCATTGCTTCTTTGCGATCGAGTCCCTGAGAAATATAATGCTCCATATGATCTTCGATGCTCATATCTTCCCAGCGCGCTTTTTCTTCCTGACGGATTTCTTCCCGGCTTCTCCCTGCAATTACAATCACGCACTCTCCCTTCGGATCATTCGCCTCATAATAAGCTACTGCTCCTTCAAGTGTTGATTGAAATGCTGTCTCATGCCTTTTGGTCAGTTCTCTGCAAACCGTTACTTTTCGATCTCCCAGACGCTCTGAAAGAAGTTTCAAAGTCTTTACTAGACGATGCGGTGCTTCATACATTACGATTGTTCTTGTCTCAGCAGCCATCTCTTTTAAAACTTCTTCCCGCTCTTTCTTATCTGTCGGAAGAAATGCCTCAAATGCAAATCTTCTTGTCGGAAGTCCTGACATTGTAAGCGCTGTAACACATGCCGCCGGTCCCGGAACAGAAGTTACTCGAATCCCTGTTTCATAACACATTTTCACCAGTTCTTCTCCCGGATCAGAGATCCCAGGTGTACCTGCATCTGTAATCACCGCAATATCCAGTCCTTCTTCCAGCTTCTCCACCAGTTTACGACCTTTATCAAACTTGTTATATTCATGATAACTTGTCATTGGTGTCTGTATTTCGAAATGATTTAACAGTTTAATACTGTTTCTTGTATCTTCTGCTGCGATCAAATCCACCTCTTTCAATGTTCTGATCGCACGAAATGTCATATCTTCCAGATTTCCAATTGGTGTTGCCACCAAATATAATGTTCCTGCCATCTTCATCTCCCACGAACAATTACCGTTGTCTTTCAGTCTTTTCAGGATTATTTCCGTTCTTCTGCAATAAAGTTCCATCCTTCGCATACATAATGATTGGTGGCTCTATCGTCACTCGGGTTTTGCCCCACGCATTCCTTCCACCAGAACCATTGTCGGTTCTTTATCTATATATGGATGAATAAACTGAATCCGTTTCGGTTCAATCTTATATTCATGCATCTTCGTCAAAATCTCTGTCAGCCGAAACGGTCTGTGAATCATATAAAATCTGCCTTTATCCTGAAGAAGCCGCATACTTTCTCTTAAAATATCATCTAATGTACACAACACCTCATGCCGTGCAATCGCCTTACTGTCATCTGGATTCCGAAGTCCATGATCCGCTAACATATAAGGCGGATTCGTTGTGATCACATCAAAAAAGGCCGGCTTAAATCGTTCTGCCGCCTCTTTAATATCTCCGGTTACAATGTTAATTCTGTCTTCCAGATGATTATGTGCAACACTGCGTCTTGCCATTTCTGCAGTCTCAGCCTGTATCTCAAGCCCTGTAAAATGCTTTCCTTTCGTCTTTCCTGCAAGTAGAACCGGGATGATTCCATTCCCGGTTCCCATATCAAGCACGGTCTCTCCCGGCTTTACTTTTGCAAAATCAGAGAGAAATACTGCATCCACTCCAAAACAGAATTTTGAAGGATTCTGGATCAATTCTAATCCTCCAAGCTGCAGATCATCCAGACGTTCGCCTGGTCTCAGATTATTTGTCATCTAACTTCGAAGCTCCCTCTTTCTTCTCCATCCGTTCAAGCGCAGCTAGTTTCTTCTGCTCTTCTTTCGATACTTTCTGTTTCTTTCTTCTCGGACGGAATTTCAGATCATCCGCCTTATACTCGCGAATCTCTTTCTCGTCATTCTCCAGATTAACAATAACTTTCACAAGTCTGCGAAGTACACTCAAAGAATGTACTGTTCCGGTCAATCCATCACTTGTTGTCACATTATCTCCAACAGAAGGTAACTGACTGTTAAGCACTTCATAAGTCTCTTCCTCATTCGTCAGACAGCACATCAATCTTCCGCAGACCCCTGAAATCTTTGTCGGATTCAGAGACAGGTTCTGTTCCTTTGCCATCTTGATTGATACCGCTGCAAACTCTGTCAGATATGTGCTGCAGCATAATGGACGTCCACAGATACCAATTCCTCCGCGAATCTTCGTCTCATCTCTGACCCCAATCTGACGAAGCTCGATTCTTGTTCTGAACACAGCTGCCAGATCCTTTACAAGTTCACGAAAATCAATACGTCCGTCCGCTGTAAAATAAAACAGGACTTTATTATTATCAAAAGTATATTCTGCTTCAATCAGTTTCATATCCAGTCCATGCTTGCGGATCTTCTCCTGACAAATCTTAAAAGCCTCTTTCTCTTTCTGACGATTCTTCTCTACTGTCTTCTCGTCCTGCTCTGTTGCAATACGAATCACAGACTTCAAAGGCTGAACCACTGAATCATCGTCCACCTCTTTTGGTGCACTGACAACACGTCCGTACTCGATTCCCCGTGCTGTCTCCACGATTACGTGATCCCCCTGTTTGATTTCAAACTCTCCCGGGGAAAAGAAATAAATCTTTCCCGCTGTTCGGAATCTTACTCCTATTACTTTTGTCATGTATCTAGTTCTCCTTTATTGTAAGCAAGAGCAGTTCCATTGTCAGTTCAAAATTAACATTTGCTTTCAGTCTGGCTTTCGCCTTTTCAATTGCGTTCAAAATATTCTCAATTCCTTCATAAGAGCTCTTACTTGCACGCGCCTTGATATATCTCAGCTGATCAGAAAATACTACTCTGTCTACATTCTTAGTTGCCTTATAAATTAATACATCTCTGTACCAGATTGCGATCATATCCAGATAGTCGTTAATCTCCATCTTATATGTCATACATTTTTTCACTGCATCCATCAGTTCTGAAACATTCATCTCATCAATATTTCTAAGTAAATGTACAACTTCTTCCTTAATCTCATTGAAATATTCTGATGTCGCAAGCATAATCGCTTTTCCCATATTTCCCTGGGCAAATGCTACACAGACATCTGCTTTATAATCAGGAATCTCCATCTGCTCCATCAGATATTTCTTTACAAGCTGATCTTTAATATTACGAAGTTTCATCATAACGCATCTGGAACGAATCGTTGGCAGTAAAGCCTCTGCATTCTCTGTCAGAAGCATGATCACCGCATATTCCGGTGGCTCCTCAATTGTCTTAAGCAATGCATTCTGTGCCTGGGCACTCATTAAGTCTGCCTCTGGAATAATATAAATTTTATACTTACTGCTGTACGGCTTGATCACGATATCATTATTAACCTGTGTACGAATATCATCAACACTGATCGTATTCGGTTTCTCATGTGTCACCTTAATAATATCCGGCTGATTACCGTTCTGTGCCTGTTTACAGGACTGACATTTCCCACATGCCTCTCCGTCTTCCTCACGATTCTGGCACTGCAGGCTCATAGCAAAAAGATTCGCAAGAAGCCGCTTTCCAGATCCTCTTTCGCCATTCAGAATATATGCATGCGATACTGCATCAGCCTGAACTGCGCTCGAAATATACTTGATTATGTTTTTGTGCCCTACTACATCTTTAAAACTACTCATTTCTATCACCTGCCGTGTATCTTATTTCATCTTTAGCGGATAATATTCTCACAATTATCCACCTAACAATAGTATATTCATAATTTTAACATCATTTTCTTACAAAACTATGAACTACCATTTAAGTATATCATAAATTCACGTTTATTTCTCGCAAAATTTCTTCCATACAAGTTTCCTTATCAATATTTTGAAATTTCCGCTTGATTCCTGCTCTTTCCAGATTCTCCTCCGAGAAATCTTCTGCATCTGCAAGAAATCTTCTGCACAGTTCTGCATACTGCGGTTTCGTCTGTGCCCGTTCTCTTTCTAACGCCCTCGACAGTCTTAATCCATCTTCTACTTCTATATATAATGGAACCATAACATCATCACCAAAATATTCTTTTAATGCATAATATGACTCAATTGTTCCGATCACAAGATAATCGTACTGCCACAATTCAATCTGTCCATCATCTGCTGTAAAATAAGTCCAGATTCCACACTTTGTATTGTAAGAACGAAACTCGATGATTTTCTCCTCGTCCATCATCTCATCAAATCGTTCCTGATCGACAAAGAAATATTCCACTCCGTCCTTCTCACCCTCACGCATTGGACGTGTTGTATATGGAACGATTGAATGAAATTTTGGCATCTTTTCCATCAATTCTTTGTAAATCGTATCCTTCCCGGAAGCGCTTTTCCCCATAATATAAAATATTTTACCCATACTTTTTCTCCTGCTCTTAAACATGCATCGGATTCGTATTCTCAACTTCCAGCCTGTCGGTTCTTTATTCGATTCCCCGCAACTAATAAACAATTCTCCTGGCTTAGCCCTTCAATGGAAAAACCCATCTCTTTATATTTTACCATCTTTTGCACAATAGTAGAAGTAATTCTCTCCGGGAACAATCATTGGGATTCCCGGTGGATAAAGATAGACATATTCCAATGAGATTCTTCCTGATGCCTCATTCCATTTCACACTCTCCCCTTCCATTCTCCCTGCTTCAAAGGAAGAATATGCCTGTTCTAATGGAATCATTTCATAAGAAATATTTTTATAGTATGATCCTCATCATTCCCTGAAAGCTCTTCGCACAGAATATTTTTATCAATCTCCATCACTGCCTGAACCAATCTGTCCATTCCTTCTTGTGTATCTCCCGGTCCTGTCATAGCGATCACGTAAGACCCGGAAGCCATCTCCATCTCCAAATGATAAGATCTCAGCATTTCCTGAAATCGTTTTCCATTCAAAACTTCCCCATCTGTATTCTTAAGATTTTTACAGATAATACTATCTTTGACCGGTCAAAATGTTCTGCCTCAATTAATTTTATATTCTTTAACTGCTTCAGTCTCTCTCTTGTTTGCTGCAAACACTCAACATAAGTATCCATGATTTCTTCCCTGCGCTCATCCATTCCCCGGACACACTCATCAATGGATGCCATTAAAATATAAGAAGGACTGCTGGATTGAAGCATATGCAAATAATTTCTTATCCTTTCACGACCAGCATATCTCCCATTTATATGAAGCAGTGCTGTCTGAGTTAAAGACGGAAGTGTCTTGTGAAGACTGTGGATCACCACATCAGCACCTCGTGTATTCGCATTTTGTGGAAAATAGGAATGAAATCCAAAATGTGCACCATGCGCTTCATCGACAATCAGGGGAATCTTATATTCATGCACGATTTCCGCTATTGCTTCAATATCCGACACAACTCCTTCATAAGTCGGTGAAACAATGACAACCGCCTGAATATCTTCATATTCTTCAAGTAACTTTCTTTATCTGGTCTGCATGAATCTCACCATTAAGATCTGTCTCTTCTGAAAACTCCGGATAAATATATACTGGGCGTAATTCATTTATATATACCGCATTGTATACCGATTTATGACAATTTCTTGCCATCAAGATTCTACCACCACGCTCCGTACATCCCATCACTGCACTCAAAAGTCCGACTGTACTCCCGTTAACCAGATAATGCGTCTCTTCCGCATGAAATACTCTGGCTGCGTTCTCCTGTAATTCTTTCAACAGTTCTTCTGCATGATGAAGATCATCAAATCCATCAATCTCTGTTATGTCAATATTATATGGTAACCTGGCTCTCATGAGCTCCATGTTACGCTTATGTCCAGGCATATGAAATGCATAATAATCTGAATTTCCATATGCAGTTAATTTTTCATATAAATATTCCATAATAACCTCTTATTTGTAAAAAGAACCTATCTGAGTAATGATAGATTCTCCTGGTGCCATATTTTATTTATATAAAGTTAAAAGCAGTAATCATAATAGATTACTGCTTTCTTTCAGTGAGCGTGCGGGGATTCGAACCCCGGACAACTTGATTAAAAGTCAAGTGCTCTACCACCTGAGCTACACGCCCTTAAACACTCGCAGAATTTATAATATCATAAGTCTTATATAAATGCAAGCACTTTTTTCAGATTTTAAATTTAATATTTAAATGCATCTCGCCACATCGCTACAGGCGATTCTAAATGGCGAGACACAATCTTATTTTCTCAAATCATAGAACTTTCCACTCAGATTTTTCACCTTTACATAAGAAACATGATCTATAAACATTCTCGAAGTGAATACCGTTTTCCCATGATCACAGAAAATTTCGATGCTAGAACGATCTACCATAACCCGGACAGTCTGTTTCTTCTCTAACTGTTTTGCATAACGGATCGTTCCAAACTTCTCCGCATACACTTCTGTCATATCACTTCTGTTCAGACAATATTCTTCCCCATCTGCACTGAAAGTCAAACTGTTACCGTCTTTATTTCCTATCTCTATAGAAAATGCACCTTCTGTATTTCCTTCAAGCTCAAAGGAACATTCTTCAATCTTTGTATACTCTGTAATACTTTTTTCATTTGCACGAAGTTGCTTTAGCTCTTCTACCGGCTGTTGGATCAACCTTTCTTCCTCGATCCGAATTTCTCTCGGGAGTGTTAACATGTGAGCCCAATTATTCTTATCTGTTGGATACTCGCTCTTTGAATTTCCAAGCCATCCAAATAAGATTCTTCGATGTTTTTCATCCTCATACGATTGAGGCGCATAGAAATCAAATCCCTTATCAAGTTCATACATTTCTGAAAAATGAAATTCTTTTCGTTCTGTATCCAATGGTTTTCCTATCATGTAAACTACGGAGAACACATTTTTATAATCATATTTATTCTCACTTGAAATTCCCATTGGGGAACAAAACAGCACTCCTTTTTGATTCTCTTCATAATAATTTGGACATTCCAACATATAACCTAACATTGCTTCCTGTCCATTCTGAAGTAATCTCACTCTTCCGGCGTACTCATATGAATCTGCCTGCTTACCGCTGTACAACATCAGAATTCCTTCATGTTCTTTACTTTCTGCTCCTGTCAGCATCCAGTATTCTCTATCCCTTTTCCAGACATATGGATCACGGTAATTCATTGTCGTCTGATCCGGATCCATTTCTACAATCTTTTTCCGGTCTGTCAGTTTCTCACCATCAAATCTGGCATAACAGGTACATGGGATCATCTCTTCATTTTCAATTCCTGTATAGAAAACATGTACTTTTTCTCCCTCTTTTAATGCCATTCCTGTATAACACCCGTAAGAGTCTGATTCTGTATCCGGGTACATTGCCACACCATGATCTTCATAATGAATAAAATCTTTTGTTGTCAAATGATACCAGTGTTTCAATCCATGTACCGGTCCAGCCGGAAACCATTGGTAAAAAATATGGTGTATCCCATTAATCTCACACAGCCCATTCGGATCATTCATCAGACCGCATTTCGGTGCAATGTGCCATACCGGATAATACGGATCTTTCCTGGTTGTCTCCTGTATCCGTTGAAAATATTCAGCCGGCATATCCGTAATCCGAATATGCCGGTTCTGATGATTTGAAAAATCATACTGAAACATAAATTTACTCCTTTATACTGCTTCTGGATTCTTCTTCATAATCAGCCATGTGCCTGCAAATGCAACTCCTACAGAAAGCAGTAATACAATAATATACTCAATCATTCCTCCCTGAAGGTAAAGCAGCATACCAGGGATCATAGACGCTCCGGTTCCCTTTGCACACAAACCAACGATTGCTGCGAATCCACCACCTACAGCACCTCCAAGACATCCCATGAAGAATGGCTTAAGTCTTGGGAATGTAAGACCATACATAACAGGTTCGGAAATTCCGAATAATGCCGGGATCAGAGCTGGAATCATATTAGCTCTCTTCTGCTTATTCTTCTGCATCATGACAATTGCAAGTCCTGCTCCAAGCTGTCCTGCGATTGCTGCAGATCCCATTGGGTTAATATAATCTACACCAGTCTCTGTAAAAATACTTACAATAATCGGTGTTACTGTATGATGCATACCTACAGAACAGAGAATCTGAATCAGTCCTCCATAAGCGATTCCTCCAATTCCAAATGGAAGTTTCAGCATCATAAGGATCAGATCTGTCATTCCTTTTTCAATTCCTGAAAGAACCGGTCCTACAACAAAGAGTCCTGCCAAAAGTGAAACAAGTAAAGTAAGGAATGGTACAAGCAGCATGTCTAAGATATCCGGAATCACCTGATGTAACTTCTTCTCCAGTTTTGCTGCAAAGAATCCCATGAATAATGCAGGAATTACAGAACTCTGATAACCTGTAATATTTAAATGCAACGGTCCAAAGACAAAACTTAACGGATCAGCAACTCCATTTACCACATCCCATTTATTTGGAAGAGTTGGTGATACAAGCATCAGCCCAAGTACAATACCGAGGATCGGTGAGCCACCGAACTTCTTGCATGCAGACCATGCAACTAATACTGGGATAAATGTGTATGCTGTGTCTGTTAATACAGAAAATACTGTATCAAAAGATGGTGATAACTCAATTCCAAATCCATTTACAAGAAGACTTCTTACTCCCATCAGAATACCTGTTGCAAGAAGTACCGGAATGATAGGAATAAAAATATCAGAAATCATCTTTGTTGCACTCTGGAAAGATAATTTTTCCTTCTCCTCATTTTCTGTTACTTCAGCATCTCCAGCTGTCACTCCTGCCATTTTCTGAAACTCAGCACAAACTTTATTCACAAATCCAGTTCCAAGAATCACCTGATGCTGGCCACTCTTTGAGAAATAACCTGCTACTCCCTGAATCTCTTTCATCCCCTCTTCATCAATAACAGATGCATCCTTTACTTCCACGCGAAGCCTGGTTGCACAATGTGTCGCACCGATTACATTTTCTTTTCCGCCAAATGCTTTCAGAATTTCCTGCGCTGTCTTTACAGGATCTTTTTTCATCTCTCATTACCTCCTATTTGTGCTATTATAACATATATCGTTTTTATCAAATCGATTCGATATGTTTGTTTTTTATAGTGGCCTTGGAATATTTCCTATCGGCCACTGTTATTTCTGTTTATCGAATCGTTTCGATATCTGTTGATTATAATAAATCATTACCATTTTGCTGTCAATGAATTTAATCAATTCTTTTTGTTTTCTGTATTTTTCAACAAATTAAAGTCGTGATATTTGGTAAAAAGTAACATGTAATTTAACATGTTTCACCACTTTGGACTGTCACGCCAAAAATAGCTTCAACTTCTTCAATTTTTTTCCCTTCAATTTGCGAGATGATCATGGACACTAATTTTTGAGCCATTTCTTCAATTGGCTGAACAATCGCAGTCAGAATTTCTGGTCCGATTTTTGTAATATACGTTCCATCAATCGCAACTATGCTGAGATCCTCTGGAACTTTTCTTCCTCGTAACTGCGCTTCTCTCATACAGGCAGCTGCAGCCATATCAACACCAAGAATTCCATCCATATCATTACATGTCTCAAATGCACGAGCTGCAGCATCCTGATACTTTTCAGTAGTAAATGTATTATATCCCACAGAAATATCTACAACTTCACAACCTTTCTTCTGAAGTATTTCGCGGAATACCTTCTCCTTTTCATCCTCATAGTTCTTAATCGTATGAGAACTTACAAGCTGTACGACTTTCTTTCTGTTCTTCTCCAGAAAAAGCGACGCTGCTTTCTCTGCAACCTGTCTCTTGTCTACATGAACAGTCGGAATATAATCTGCCAAATAACAATCAATTGTTACGATTGGTCTGTCAATCTTAAGATATCTTTCCTTCTTCAGTGAATGAGCTCCCATAATCACGCCATCCATAGTTCTACGATCCAACATCTGAAGGTAAGCTTCTTCTACATCTTCACGCCCAGCTGTTCCACAAACCAGTGCCTTATACCCTCTGGAATACAGTTCTTTCTCTGCGTATTTAATAAACGTACTGAAAAAGGGATGTGCGATATCTGGAACAATAATTCCTACAATTCCTGATTTTTGCATCTTCAGATTACGGCCAAGCTCGCTTGGAATATAATTTAATTCCTTCATTGCTTTTTCAATTTTTTTCCTTGTTTCGTCAGATACATATCCTTTATTATTACATACAAGTGAAACAGTGCTTCTTGATACTCCAGCTAATTTTGCTACATCTCCAATGCTTGCCAAATCAATCTCTCCCTATCATCAAATCATAAATCTACAGTTACTCTTCTGCATTAGAGTTCTTTCTCTAATAATAAAATATAGAAAAAAGACTGCGGTATACGCAGTCTTTCCGTTTACATAAAATAAAAATGCCCAGAACCGGAATCGAACCAGTGACACGAGGATTTTCAGTCCTCTGCTCTACCAACTGAGCTATCTGGGCATAGACTATAAAAGTCTGAGTTGCGGGAGCAGGATTTGAACCTGCGACCTTCGGGTTATGAGCCCGACGAGCTTCCAGACTGCTCCATCCCGCGATATTAAATTAATTTCTCAAAAGAGAAAAGCCGATGATCGGACTCGAACCGATAACCTGCTGATTACAAATCAGCTGCTCTGCCAATTGAGCCACATCGGCTTATAACCTTTCGGTTAATGGATGGAGGTGGATTCGAACCACCGAAGCAATTTGCAGCAGATTTACAGTCTGTCCCCTTTGGCCACTCGGGAATCCATCCATGTTAAGTGGGACCTACAGGGCTCGAACCTGTGACCCTCTGCTTGTAAGGCAGATGCTCTCCCAGCTGAGCTAAGATCCCACATAACGACCCAGAAGAGACTCGAACTCTCGACCTCCGCCGTGACAGGGCGGCGCTCTAACCAACTGAGCCACTGGGCCATTCTTCAATTTTTAGAAAGCTATGTACCTTCAAAACTACATACAGTCAAAACCAACATCATCATCCAAACCTATCACTGCTTTGGTTATGCCCTCGACCTATTAGTAACAGTCAGCTCCATGTGTTACCACACTTCCACCTCTTCCTATCTACCTCGTCGTCTTCAAGGGGTCTTACTAACTTGACGTTATGGGATATCTCATCTTGAGGGGGGCTTCACGCTTAGATGCCTTCAGCGTTTATCCCTTCCCGGCTTGGCTACTCTGCTATGCCTTTGGTAAGACAACAGATACACCAGCGGCCAGTCCATCCCGGTCCTCTCGTACTAAGGACAGCTCCTCTCAAATATCTTACGCCCACGCCGGATAGGGACCGAACTGTCTCACGACGTTCTGAACCCAGCTCGCGTACCGCTTTAATGGGTGAACAGCCCAACCCTTGGGACCTACTTCAGCCCCAGGATGCGATGAGCCGACATCGAGGTGCCAAACCACTCCGTCGATGTGAACTCTTGGGAGTGATAAGCCTGTTATCCCCAGGGTAGCTTTTATCCGTTGAGCGATGGCAATCCCACTTTATACCACCGGATCACTAAGTCCTACTTTCGTACCTGCTCCACCCGTCGGTGTCGCAGTCAAGCTCCCTTCTGCCTTTGCACTCTTCGAATGGTTTCCAACCATTCTGAGGGAACCTTTGAGCGCCTCCGATACCCTTTCGGAGGCGACCGCCCCAGTCAAACTCCCCACCTGACATTGTCCCCCAGCCGGATCACGGCTGCTGGTTAGAAACCCAGTACTGCAAGGGTGGTATCCCAACAGTGGCTCCATGGCAACTGGCGTTACCATTTCCTAGCCTCCCACCTATCCTGTACATGCAATACCGAATCCCAGTATCAAGCTGGAGTAAAGCTCCATGGGGTCTTTCCGTCCTGGCGCAGGTAACCAGCATCTTCACTGGTATTTCAATTTCACCGGGTGCATTGTTGAGACAGTGCCCAAATCATTACGCCTTTCGTGCGGGTCGGAACTTACCCGACAAGGAATTTCGCTACCTTAGGACCGTTATAGTTACGGCCGCCGTTTACTGGGGCTTAAGTTCAAAGCTTCGCTTGCGCTAACCTCTTAACCTTCCAGCACGGGCAGGCGTCAGCCCATATACCTCACCTTTCGGTTTTGCATAGACCTGTGTTTTGCTAAACAGTTGCTTGGGCCAATTCTCTGCGGCCATCTTACTGGCACTCCTTCTCCCGAAGTTACGGAGTCATTTTGCCGAGTTCCTTAACAATGCTTCTCCCGTCGGCCTTAGGATTCTCTCCTCATCCACCTGTGTCGGTTTACGGTACGGGTATCCTGCAAACAATAGCGGCTTTTCTTGACAGTCAGCTCACGTGCTTCCCTACTTATTTTCAGTCCACATCACGTCTTCAGATTAAAGAGCGGATTTGCCAACTCTTCTCCTACCTCGCTTGTACCGGTCTTTCCATTCCCGGCTCACGCTCTCTGCCTGTGTCCCCACAGTTCTGTTACAGGATAGTACAGGAATTTCAACCTGTTATCCATCGACTACGTCTTTCGACCTCGCCTTAGGCCCCGACTTACCCAGAGCAGATCAGCTTTACTCTGGAAACCTTAGATATTCTGGAAGGATTCCCACCTTCCTCTCGCTACTCATTCCGGCTCTCTTCTTAAAAGTCCACAGCTCCTTTCGGTACTGCTTCGTCCCTTTAAGAATGCTCCTCTACCAATTGAATTCTCAATTCCAAAGCTTCGGCAGTGTGTTTTAGCCCCGGACATTTTCGGCGCAGGACCTCTCGACTAGTGAGCTATTACGCACTCTTTGAATGAATGGCTGCTTCTGAGCCAACATCCTAGTTGTCTTCGAAATCCCACATCCTTTTCCACTTAACACATATTTTGGGGCCTTAGCTGTTGGTCTGGGCTCTTTCCCTTTTGACCACCCAACTTATCTCGGATCGTCTGACTCCCATACAGTATCTACACGGCATTCGGAGTTTGATATCCCTTGGTAAGCTTTGACGCCCCCTTAGGAATTCAGTGCTCTACCTCCGTAAGACTTGCATGAGGCTAGCCCTAAAGCTATTTCGAGGAGAACCAGCTATCTCCGGGTTCGATTGGAATTTCTCCCTATCCACACCTCATCCCCACCCTTTTCAACGGATGTGGGTTCGGTCCTCCATTGCCTTTTACGGCAACTTCAACCTGGACATGGATAGATCACCCGGTTTCGGGTCTACTCCGACTGACTATGCGCCCTATTCAGACTTGGTTTCCCTTCGGCTCCGGACCTTCAGTCCTTAACCTCGCCAGCCAGCGTAACTCGCCGGACCGTTCTACAAAAAGTACGCGGTTGAGCATATAAAGCTCTTCCACAGCTTGTAAACATATGGTTTCAGGTTCTTTTCACTCTCCCGGGGTCCTTTTCACCTTTCCTTCACAGTACTATGCGCTATCGGTCACTAAGTAGTATTTAGCCTTACGGGTGGTCCCCGCATCTTCCCACAAGGTTCCACGTGTCTCGTGGTACTCTGGATCCCGCCATGTCAACTCGTCTTTCGCTTACGGGGCTTTCACCTCTCTCTGGCTTTCCCAAAACCGTTCTGCTAAACTTGTTGAATCAATTCCGCGGTCCGAACCCCAGCATGCACGCACGCTGGTTTGGGCTCTTCCGTTTTCGCTCGCCGCTACTCACAGAATCACATGTTGTTTTCTCTTCCTCCGGCTACTTAGATGTTTCAGTTCACCGGGTTCCCTTCCTTAAGTTATGTATTGGCTTAAGGATACTTGAGGTTTGCTCAAGTAGGTTTCCCCATTCAGAAATCTCCGGATCAATGGATATTTGCTCCTCCCCGAAGCTTTTCGCAGCTTATCACGTCTTTCATCGGCTCTTAGTGCCAAGGCATCCACCATACGCTCTTATTAGCATAACCAACTCGACCTCATCCCACGGGAATGGGATAATGTCCACACATACATAGCGTTGTATGCGTTGGTGATAGTCAATTTGTTTTAAGTCTGTTTTCTTCAGACTGTAAGTTAATGTTGTTAACATTACCTCGGATGTCTTGATTAGATATTTATCTAAATCTATTGATTTTTACTATATGCAGTTTTCAAGGTACATAACTGGTTTCTTTCGAAACCAAGTGGAGAATACGAGAGTCGAACTCGTGACCTCCTGCTTGCAAGGCAGGCGCTCTCCCAACTGAGCTAATCCCCCATGGGTATGGGCTTAAGTGGACTCGAACCACCGACCTCACGCTTATCAGGCGTGCGCTCTAACCAGCTGAGCTATAAGCCCATATTCTTTTGTAATTTGGCGGCCACCTACTCTCCCACACCGTCTCCAGTGCAGTACCATCGGCCGCTTAGGTCTTTACCATCGTGTTCGGGATGGGAACGGGTGTTACCCCTAAGCGCATCGCCACCAAAAGGTTTAGGTTACTTGATAACCCAACAATAGACAACAGTAAAACGCTTTACTTCTTTCTCCTTAGAAAGGAGGTGATCCAGCCGCACCTTCCGATACGGCTACCTTGTTACGACTTCACCCCAGTTATCGGTCCCACCTTCGGCAGCTCCCTCCTTACGGTTGGGTCACTGACTTCGGGCGTTACTGACTCCCATGGTGTGACGGGCGGTGTGTACAAGACCCGGGAACGTATTCACCGCGACATTCTGATTCGCGATTACTAGCGATTCCAGCTTCATGTAGTCGAGTTGCAGACTACAATCCGAACTGAGACGTTATTTTTGGGATTTGCTCGACCTTGCGGTTCTGCCTCCCTTTGTTTACGCCATTGTAGCACGTGTAGCCCTGCTCATAAGGGGCATGATGATTTGACGTCATCCCCACCTTCCTCCAGGTTATCCCTGGCAGTCTCTAGAGTGCCCCCTGACCGCTGGCTACTAAAGATAGGGGTTGCGCTCGTTGCGGGACTTAACCCAACATCTCACGACACGAGCTGACGACAACCATGCACCACCTGTCATCCCTGTCCCGAAGGAAAGGCAACATTACTTGCCGGTCAGGAGATGTCAAGAGTAGGTAAGGTTCTTCGCGTTGCATCGAATTAAACCACATGCTCCACCGCTTGTGCGGGTCCCCGTCAATTCCTTTGAGTTTCATTCTTGCGAACGTACTCCCCAGGTGGACTACTTATTGCGTTTGCTGCGGCACCGAACAGCTTTGCTGCCTGACACCTAGTAGTCATCGTTTACGGCGCGGACTACCAGGGTATCTAATCCTGTTTGCTCCCCACGCTTTCGAGCCTCAACGTCAGTCATCGTCCAGTAAGCCGCCTTCGCCACTGGTGTTCCTCCTAATATCTACGCATTTCACCGCTACACTAGGAATTCCGCTTACCTCTCCGGTACTCTAGATTGACAGTTTCCAATGCAGTCCCGGGTTGAGCCCCGGTTTTCACATCAGACTTGCCACTCCGTCTACGCCCTTTACACCCAGTAAATCCGGATAACGCTTGCACCATACGTATTACCGCGGCTGCTGGCACGTATTTAGCCGGTGCTTCTTAGTCAGGTACCGTCATTTTCTTCCCTGCTGATAGAGCTTTACATACCGAAATACTTCATCGCTCACGCGGCGTCGCTGCATCAGGGTTTCCCCATTGTGCAATATTCCCCACTGCTGCCTCCCGTAGGAGTTTGGGCCGTGTCTCAGTCCCAATGTGGCCGGTCACCCTCTCAGGTCGGCTACTGATCGTCGGCTTGGTAGGCCGTTACCCCACCAACTACCTAATCAGACGCGGGTCCATCTCATACCACCGGAGTTTTACCCCTGCACCATGCGGTACTGTGGTCTTATGCGGTATTAGCAGTCATTTCTAACTGTTATCCCCTGTATGAGGCAGGTTACCCACGCGTTACTCACCCGTCCGCCACTCAGTCACCAAGATCTTCATCCGAAGAATCAAATCAAGGTGCTTCGTTCGACTTGCATGTGTTAAGCACGCCGCCAGCGTTCATCCTGAGCCAGGATCAAACTCTCGTTAAAGTGTTTGTATCCAGTTCAGAACCAACTAACTAGCTAATTCTTCCCTTTTACTGTTGTTTTGGTTTGTTTAAAACCGTTCTTAAAAATCTTCTCTTAAAGAAATTTTCAAGGGTTGTTGTTGTCTATTGTTCAGTTATCAAGGTTCTTACTTCGCTTTGTTCATTTGCGACAGCTCATTTATTTTATCATAAGCATTTCGCTTTGTCAAGAACTTTTTGAAGTTTTTTTTTTTTGACCTCTTCGCTTTGTTTCAGCGAATCAGCTCATTTATATTATCATGTATTTTTAGAAAGTCAAGAACTTTTTGAAGTTTTTTATTTTCTTTTACATGATTTTTAACTTTCTTCAAAATCAGGAGAAGTCGCCAGACTTCTGTCGTCCCGCTCTTTTGATTTAAGTTAAACGGAGAAAGAGGGATTTGAACCCTCGCGCCGGTCGCCCGACCTACACCCTTAGCAGGGGCGCCTCTTCAGCCTCTTGAGTATTTCTCCGTACACTGAATTCTACTATAGAATCTATAGCTTTGTTCAATTGTGTGCACCAACAGTGCGAAATTTATTATAGCAATACACTGTCATCTTGTCAATCACTTTTTTTATTTTTTAACAAATTTTTAAATCATCTGTTCTACGCAGCTTTTCAGCTTCGCAGTTGCTGTTTCAATATCCTTTTGGGCAAAGATTGCACTGATCACTGCAACACCATTAATTCCACTACCCGAAAGCTCTTTTACATTATCTTGTGTAATTCCTCCTATCGCAACAACCGGAATATCAACTTTAGTACAGATTTCCTTCAACACACTGTGTTCTACTTCCCGTGCGTCTGTTTTTGTTCCTGTTTGAAACACTGCTCCAACTCCCAGATAATCTGCCCCGTGCTTTTCGGCTAATAAAGCCTGCTCTACTGTCCGTGCAGAGACGCCTATGATTTTATCTTCTCCCAGCTGCGCTCTTACATCAAGCGCTTCCATATCGCTTTGCCCAACATGCACTCCATCCGCATCAATTTCCTTCGCAAGCTTCACATTATCATTAATTATGAATGGAACTCTATATTTTTTGCATAACTGTTGTATCTTTTTTGCCTCTTCTAAAAACTCTTCTTCTGTCAAATCTTTTTCACGTAACTGAATAAAGGTAGCGCCACCTTTCAGCGCTTCCTCAACCTGTTCATAAAGCGTCTGCCCATTCAGCCAATGTCTGTCCGTAACAGCATACAGCAACATCTGTTCCCTTAATTGTTCCTTAGTAAAGCTCATACTTAGCCCCTTTCTCCAGTTTTTCTCCTGTCATATTATAGATGGCATCAATAATTCTATTTCTATATGTAGCGTTACCATCGCCTTCCTGCATTCTCGTCCATGCTATTTCACCGGCAACGCCCATCATACAAACTGCTGCCACAGCAGCTTCCAGTTTTCTTTTCGGATTTGCTGCCAGAAAAGCGGTCGTAATACCGGATAACTGACATCCCGTGCCAGTTATTCTTCCCATTTCTGAACGTCCATTTCTAATTACATAACATTTCTCGCCATCTGTCACAAGATCTATTGCTCCTGTAATTATAACAATTGCTTCTTTCTTTTTCGCAAAACCTTTAATAAACGATATGCTCTGTTGCAAATTTCTTTCATTAACAGCTTCTGTAAGATCAGCATCTACACCTTTTGTACTTCCGCTTCCATAAGCCAGCGTCTTAATTTCTGAAACATTGCCCCGAATCACAGAAAACTTTATCTCTTTTATTAATTTTAATGCCGTCTCCGTCCTAAACCTGCTTGCTCCTGCTCCCACCGGATCCAATAATACCGGATGTCCCAGTTCATTAGAGCGATGCCCAGCTTTAAGCATTCCCTCAATACTCGTTTTATGTAATGTTCCCAAATTAATGTTCAGCCCTCCACATATAGATGTAATGTCCGCTATATCTTCCGGCTCATCTGACATAATTGGACTGCCACCACATGCAAGAATCACATTCGCAACATCATTCACTGTTACATAATTTGTTATGTTATGCACCACAGGGGCTGTTTTTCTAACTTGATCCAAGCATTCCTTTAGCATTTCTCTTCTACCTTTTCTTTCGTCAGGTTCTTATTGATTGTTTCCTGGATCTGCTGTTCTACTGCAGCAGCAATTTCCACAGTCTTCATATCTTTATAATCTTCATAAAGCATCGGTTTCAGAAAATGCACCTGCACCGTCACCGGTCGGGTACTGTTTGTATCAAACGGTTTAAAAGAATCAACAAGTGCTACCGGAATAATCGGGCACTTTGCTTTGGTTGCTGCTTTAAAGCTTCCCCCTTTAAAAGAACCGACATTATTTCCATTTTTTGAACGCGTTCCTTCTGGGAAAATAAGATAATTTCTCCCCGATACAACTTCTTTTGTTACACTTGTAATGGTTTTCATTGCCTGACGGACATCCTCACGATCAATCATAAATGCTTTCATGATTTTAAATACCTGTTTTAAAAACGGAACGTTTTCCACTTCTTTTTTAGCTACAACAGAAAAAGGGTGCGTACACGCTTCAACAATTGCCAATACATCATACAAGCCTTGATGATTTGGAAAAAACATAAATCCGTCCTGCTTTGGAATATTCTCCTGCCCATGTACATCGATTGTTACATTTCCGCCTTTATTTGCACGAAAAACAATCCAGCGCAAAAATTCATAATTATCTTCTTCTGTATATTTATCCACATGGGAAGCCCGATAGCAGAGTTTAATCCATCCCCCCGGCACGATCAAAAGATTCCGCAATACCATCAGTAGAATTCTTCTCATGCATTCTCCTCCATCCTGCAATAATCCTTAATTGCTGTTTCATAAAGATTATTCCCGTCTTTATCTATTACTACAATAACCGGAAAATTTTCAACTGTCAGTTTTCTGATCGCTTCTGTCCCAAGATCGTCATACGCTACCACTTCTGAAGATGTGATACATTTTGAAAGAAGCGCCCCAGCTCCACCAACAGCCGCAAAATATACTGAACCATTGCGTACAATTGCATCAATTACCGCCTGATTTCTTTTTCCTTTTCCTATCATAGCGCCAAGTCCAAGGTCCAGGAGCTGAGGTGCGTATTTATCCATTCTGCTTGCTGTCGTCGGTCCTGCCGAGCCAATTGGGCGTCCTTCTCTTGCCGGTGATGGTCCCATGTAATAAATCACCTGACCTTGAATATCAGTTGGAAGTTCCCCGCCTTCCTGTAAAATCTCATACATTCTTTTATGCGCTGCATCTCTTGCTGTATAGACCGTTCCTGTAAGATAAACATAATCTCCTGCCTTCAGTGTTGCCACGGTCTCTTTCTTCATTGGTACTGTTATATGCTTGTCCATTTCACTTTCCTCTTTCACTTAGCCTGTTGAATTAAATTGTACGAATCACATGACGATTTACATGACAGCAAATATTAACCGCCACCGGAAGTCCCGCGATATGTGTTGGATAAGTATTAATATTCACCGCAAGTGCTGTTGTTGTCCCTCCAAGTCCACCAGGTCCGATACCAAGGCTATTTATTTTTGTAAGGAGCTCTTCTTCCAACTCTTTTACGTATTCAATTTCTGAATGTGATCCAACTTCACGTGTCAGAGCTTCTTTGGCATCAAAGCGCATTTTTCAAATGTACCACCAATTCCAACACCAACCACCATTGGCGGGCATGCATTCGGTCCGGCATCTTTTACCGCTGTAAGAACCGCATCTTTTACACCTTCAATTCCTTCTGCCGGTTTCAACATAAATACACGACTCATATTCTCGCTTCCGAAACCTTTCGGTGCTACTTTTATCTTTACCTGGTCTCCATCTACAATTCTTGTATGCAAAACTGCCGGCGTGTTATCCTTTGTATTCTCACGGATCAACGGATCTCCAACGACTGATTTACGAAGATAACCTTCTACATAACCTTGACGTACCCCTTCATTTACCGCATCTTCCAATGCTCCTCCTTCAAGATGAACATCCTGTCCAATCTCAAGAAACACTACTGCCATTCCTGTATCCTGACAAATCGGAATCATATCCTCTCCTGCAATCTTCAAATTCTCTTGCAACTGTTCCAATATCTGTTTTCCAAGTGGTGCTTCCTCATTCTTTTCGGCACATTTCATTGCCTCTGCCATATCTGGTGACAAGAAAATGATTTGCTTCAATGCACATTTCTTTGATGTTTTTTGTTATTTCTTCTACACGTATTGTCCGAATCATTTCTTCTATCTCCCTTTTCTTTGAAACAGGTACGCAAGCGCAATGCAAGCGTACCTGTATTTTTTATATCTCAAATTCAATTTTTCTGCCTGTTCGATGGTACTGGTGATATCTCACTCCTGCTGCATCCATCATTCGTTTTGATGCTTTCACTCCCGTTGTATCCGCGTATTTGTCACAATCATAAATAACTTCTTTAATTCCTGCCTGAATAATTGCTTTTGCGCATTCATTGCATGGAAAAAGAGATACGTAAAGTTTTGCTCCCGCAAGACTTCCGCCATTGTAATTCAAAATTGCATTCAATTCACTATGTGTTGTATATACATATTTTGTCTCTAACGGATCTTCGCCTTCGCGCGCCCATGGAAATTCATCATCAGAACATCCCATCGGAAGACCATTATATCCCATGGAAAGAATCTTGTTATCCTGACTTACGATACAACAGCCAACCTGTGTATTCGGATCTTTTGATCGCATTCCGGAAAGCATTGCTACGCCCATAAAATATTCATCCCACGATAAATAATCTGTTCTTTTATCCGACATTATTCTTCTCCTTTTGCATATGAATTCAGTTTGTCTGCAAGTTTATCTATAAGCCCTGTGAGTATCTCAAAGCATTCTCCATACGCTGTCAGGGGCTTTCCATAAGGATTTGGAAGTTCTTCTGATACTCCGACAAATTCATTTATTGTATATACATTTTTTACGTTTTCATAATCCGAAAGAACTTTGTTCTTAATTGTCTCATTCAATGTCAATACAAGTGTATCTCCTTGTAGATTGCTGCCATCAAACTGCTTTGACACATGATTTTCCAACGTCATCTGCGCGCTCTTCATAATTGCCTCTGCCTTCTGGTTTACCGGTTCAGGGAAAAGCACAACCAGTCCGCCGGATTCAATAATATACTCTTGCTCAAGATCCTGGTGACATAGTAATTCTGCCGCCATTGGTCCTACTGCCGAATCCGCCTCGCTGACAAAAATCACTCTGCGATACTTCTGCTTCTTTGTGATCTCTGTTGCCTGCAGGTGCATATGTCCTGCCGCCTTTTCAAGACGATTCATAATCGCCTTTCCTATTCCGTTCATAGCAAAAGATTCACTATAAATCAGATCAACGTCTTCTTCATCAAATTCGCGAAGCACACGATAGAGGTTTCTTGCAATGGTATTCTCATTCTCACGGGTTCCTATATTCTTCACAATCCCATAATTATAGAACTGAACTGTTTCCCCCGTTGCAATGATTCCGACTTCCTTCCCTTCCCTGTGCGCGGCATAGGCAAGCTGACGAATTGCAAGAATCTCTTCTCTTATATTTCCTTCCACAATCATCATTTTCGCCTTCGGTGCATAATGTCGGTACTTCATTCCCGGAGCTTTCGGCGCCTGCTTGCTTTCACTGTTAACCAATGTCTCATCAACACTGACCGGTCCAATTACCTCTTCAAACATATCCGCTGTAATTGCACCCGGGCGTAAAATCATCGGCGGCTCTACCGTCATGTCAAGAATTGTGGATTCCAGTCCGATATCTACCGCACCTCCATCCAGGATCATATCAATCTTACCTTCCAGATCCACCCGCACATGCTCTGCTGTCGTTGGACTCGGACGCCCGGATGTATTCGCACTCGGTGCTGAAACAAATCCACCTGCCGCCCGGATCAATGCCGCTGCAATTGGATCACTTGGCATACGAACTGCAACCGTATCTAATCCTCCGGTTGTCCCATAAGGTACACTCTCACTTTTTTCAAATATCATCGTCAGCGGACCTGGCCAAAAATGTGCTGCCAGTGCGTCTGTCTCCGGTGGAATATTCACCGCCACTTTTTTCAGATCCTCATAGTCTGCAATATGAACAATCAACGGATTATCTGATGGACGTCCTTTTGCTGCATATGTTTTCTTTGCCGCCTCCTCTTTTAATGCGTCCGCCCCAAGTCCGTAAACCGTCTCCGTAGGAAATGCAACAAGACCTCCTTGTTTTAATACATTTCCCGCTTCTTCTATTACATCCTGGTTTATTTGGTTTTTATCTATTTTTCTAATAATCGTTTCCATAAATTTTATTATATCATTATTTGTTCTAAAAAAAAACTGTTTCTCTTCTGCTATTCATTTTCTTTTATATAAGACAAAATTCCTTCTGCCACTGCTTCTGCTACGGATTTCTGATAATCTTCCGTAACCAGCTTCTGTGCTTCTTTATAGTTACTCAAAAAACCACATTCTACGATCACTGTAGGTACTTCCGTCTTTTTTAATATATAATATGTATTATTTGCTTTTATCTTTTTGGTATTATCCGGATTTACCTTTTGTAAAGCGTCCTGTATTATCCCCGCAGCTTTTTCTCCTTCCGTCGATGTCTGATAGTAGAAGACCTGCGCACCGAAAACATTTTCTTCATGATAACTGTTCTGATGTATACTGACTGCTAATACAGGAGAAACTTCATTCATAATCTTTACTCTGTATTTCAAATCTTCTACTTTACTTTGTGCAAGCTGTTCATCTGTTTCTCTGGTCATGATTACCTGTATATTTTCTTTTTCCAAAATTTTCTTTACAGAATTCGTAATCGTTAAATTGATATCTTTTTCTTTCACTCCATTGATTCCGACCTTACCCGAATCAGTACCACCATGTCCTGCATCTAAAACAACTATCCTGTCTGACTTTTCTGCTTCTCCGATTGTCTCCATTTCTTCTTTTAATTCTTTCTGTAAGTTTTTCGAAACTTTCCAACAACCTGCGATAAGCCCTGTCATAATCAGAATCCCTATCATCAACCTGATTTTTCTTTGCAAAAAAACGACCTCCCTTCACATATTCTATCTATATGCAATGAGAAGCCGTTTTTTAACTTATCTTTTATTTAATTTACATACTGAGAAATGAGCTTCCATACACTGCTTTCTTCTCTTCCCAGGCTCCATTCTGCCACACCTGCCAGTTTATTTCCCTGTATCACCTTCAGCTTTGCTTCCAATGATTGAGCATCTTCAAGCCAGATACGGTAGGTTCCGCCATCCGCAGACCATTTTGCATAGTTTTGCTGTGTCTTTTCATCCCACCGTGCTGTTGCTCCCGCATTCACAACACTCTGCGCCGCTTCTTCCATTCCCAGTGCCTTACTTGATACTTTATTCGGATAAGATGCTGCTTCTGTACCAGCTTCTTCCGAAAGTTGCTCCGGGCTCTTTGCCGTCTCAAACCATAATCTGGTAAAAAATGGAATTCCGGCAATTACTTTATCAGCTGATACCTTTTTCAATGTTTTTTCTATTCCATCCTGCAAATAGCTGATCGATGCCACTGATCCCGCTTCATAGGATCCTTCTGTATGTTCATCATAAGCCATAATCACCACGTAATCTGCCACAATCCCCTGCTCTTTAAGATCATAATGTGAATTGTATGACTGTGGCACATAATTATCAACTGAAAATACAAGATTATTCTGGTGGCACTTCACAGACAGCTCTCTCACAAGCTGCACGTAATGCACACCACACTTGGAAGAAATCAATTCAAAGTCTAAATTAATTCCATCCACTCCTGCTGCCACTGCCGCAGCTACAACCTGATCTTCCAGTTTTGCTCTTTTTGATGTATAACGCAATGTCTCATAGGTCTCATCATAGGAATTCGTTCCACCATGAAAATCCCGGAATACAGCCCACACTTCCAGTCCTGCCGTATGTGCATAATTCACATAGTCCGCATCTGCAATTGAACTGATATTACCTTCCGTATCCGCAAGACTAAACCAGGTTGGTGCGATCGTCGTAAGTCCACTGGTTGATGCAAGTACCTGCTGAACCGCATTATTCGCTGCCGCATTCGTCACATTATGCCATGCCATATTGATCGAATGATCTTCTGTCATGTCTGAATAAACCGGTTCCGTAAAATCTCTGGATGTTTTTTCTTTTTTCTGGTTCTTTAAAGATTTGGTCTTAATATATCCTACATAACCATCCGCTGTGGCAACTTTCATCCAGTCATCTTCGTCTTCAAGCACTGTCACCTTGTCCGATTTTTTAACTTCTGTCAGTATCGGACTCTTAACGCCACCAAGATAACGAACCTGTGTGTCTTTCTTCACTTCTGCTGTCTCGATCTCGCCCCACTTTGATGTGATAATTGCTCTGTTTGGTTCCTGTTCCACAGAATATTCCATATTCGTATACTCTTGTATGAACGGAAGTGCGATATATGCGATATCTCCATCCGTCTTAAGAATTACATAATCTTCACTTTTTGTTTCGTTCACTGCTGTATATTCACTGCTGTTCTCACTTACAGAAATATTTCCATCCGGCAAGGTATATAAAAGCACCCGTTCGTTCGCATCCCAGTAAAATCTGCTGTTTATCTTATCACGAAGAACCTGATATGCTACATAATATTGTCCATCAAAAACCTTACCCGGTATAACACTATCTGTAGAAGAATCAGAAGAAGATTCCGCGGAACTCTCTTCTTTTTTCACTACTTCATTATTAATAATCAATGCCAGATCATCACTGTTTTCTATTCCATAATATTGTTCTTTATCGGCTTCCTCATTTGATGAACCGTATCTCTTAAAGAAAACTGCGCCTGCTGCCAAAATCATGATCAATAATATGATGATCATTACGAAAAGAATTTTGTTACGTCTTTTCCGCGCTCTATTCACTTTCTTCACACGTCGTGTTCCTGACCTTCCATTTCTGCCTCTACCTGTTGTCATTGGTCTTCCCTTTCTCCGGGAACTCCCCGGATGTCCAGATTGTCCTTCTACTCTTCCCCTGCTTCGCGCATGGGTACTGCCTTTTCTTTTGTCCATGCCAACCCTCCTGATTGCAATTTTTATATCTCTGGCGCTTTCTTACACAAACAGTTCCTTGCGCTCTGCTGTGTGTATTTCTAATATCTCCACATCTCTGGATAAAATAATGATTCTGGAATTCATTATATCATATTTTCATCTTGCGTCATTAACAAATTGCATCTACAACAGTTGTACATATCAAAAAGTTGTTACACCTTAAATGTCTGTCCATCTTCTATCAATTATAACAGCTTACAAATATACTTCTGTCCGGCAGTTCAAGGGGTAATCTCTGCCTGTCTGTTATGATTCACATCTGTAAAAACCAATGATTCTATCCTTCCTTCGGATCAATCACATAATCTCTCATATAAGTACCTTCTTCTCTGCCATATATGCTGTCACAATCTGCAATGGACTCATCGGATATCCATCCATAACTATGTCCACTCCTTTTTCTTCATAACCTCTTAGTTCCGCATATAATTCCTTATATCCATCTTCCGTTCTCATATCGTATGTACTCCTTCTCTCCTTGGATCCTGATAAAACGTTGTCCGCCATCTTCGACCATAAAAGGTATCTGTGACATACTGTAGAACAAGTGACGGACAAGAAGACAACCCTGATCTTCGGAGGGTCTCCTTCTCATAATTATTGTGAATTTTCCCTTGATTTCAGGGAATTGAATTTTTTTGAAAATCAGAAATGCTTTCAGTGCCTCCTTTCTTAACATTCTGTTTTATCAAATGGTGTGTCTTCTGTAAGTGCCATTATATGAGCAGCCTTTTGGAATTTCAATGTGTTTATTGTTGATAAGTGGGTGGGATTTGTTGATAACCTAAAATAGTTATAAACAATTTTCGTTTTCCTTTACATCTTTTCTTTTTTTGTTTATACTAAACGATGAAAAGATATATCTAGTTATGAACATAATGAACAGTTCTTAATCCACAGATTATCTTAATATCATAAGACATAAGGATGTGATCATATGAAAATTGAAAAAATCAATGACAATCAGATTCGTTGTACTTTGACACATGCCGATCTTGCAGCCCGCAATCTCAAGATCAGCGAACTGGCTTATGGTACCGAGAAAGCAAAATCACTATTTCGAGATATGATGCAGCAGGCATCTTTCGACTTTGGATTCGAGACAGATGACCTTCCTCTGATGATAGAAGCAATTCCTTCTTCTTCAGACTCTATCACCTTAATCATAACAAAGGTGGAGGATCCGGAAGAACTTGATACACGTTTTTCCAAGTTTACACCTGCCGGAGATTCTGATACACCGAACAGCAATGTTCTTGAAAAGCTTCAGGGCGCAGATGAATTCTTTGATCTGCTTAACAAAGTGAAAGAAGTTGCTTCCGAAGCAAAAGATCCGGAACCTAAAGAAACAGTACCGACATTTCCGGTCCGCCTGTTCTCCTTCGACACGTTAGATTCCGTAATTGAGGCTTCCCGCCTGCTTGCTCCGTTCTATACAGGTGCAAATACATTATATAAGGACGAGGAGAATAATAATACCTTTATCCTTGCGCTGGCACCTGCTGATGGCGCAGATCAGGAATTTAATAAAGTATGTAATATGCTTTCGGAGTACAGTTCCCTGAGAAGGGAGATTCTTCTGTTCTTGCATTTCTGGAGGAGCATTGCAAAATCATTGTTTCCGCAGACGCAATTCAGAAGTTATCCACAATTTAAACAACGAATAAAAGACGGTCTGGAATTATGGGAATAACTTTTCCCACACTTCGGCCGTCTTTTCACTGTTATCCACAAAACTTTTAACGATACTAAAAGCTGCCATACTCTCTTTTTTGAGAGCACAACAGCTTCTTGTATATCTTTTCTCTTAATTATTTACCAGCGGCTGCCATTGCTGCATTGATCTTCTCTACAAGCAGATCTGCATCAATTCCATGAACCATAGCTGCTTCCTCAAGAGACTCCATCTGAGATGACGGGCATCCAAGACAATGCATACCAATCTCCATCAAAATCGGAGCTGACTCTGGAAATGTTACCAGAAGTTCGCCAATTGTTGTGCTTTTAGAAATTGCCATCACTGTTTCCTCCTTACATATTTCTATTTTCAATTAATTTCTGTCACCCTTGAACAGTAATTTTTATTATAATCCCTGATCTATGATTTAGCAACCTTATTTTCATTATCATTCTATGAAATTTTCTGAATTTTTCACACAACTTTTTCCGTTTATCACACTACTCAAAAGTCAATCAGTTTTCTTTTTTTTTCGACAAATCGTCATTTTCATAACAATAACCAAAACGAATGTTCTTTTTATTTCCAAAAGTTATCCACACTATTCACATCTTTCTTTGTTGATAATGTGGATAACTTTCATGAAATCTTTTATTTTTCCTCATTTTTCGATTTTTCAATGTTGATAAGTTGAAAACTACTTTTTCTTTTTTTGCTATTTTGAATATTCTTGTCATATTTTGTGCATTTTGACTATCCGTATATTTTTCTTGAAAAATATCGATTTTAGAATTTACAGTCAAATCTTTCATTTCCCATACATATTCGGACAATGCATCGTTTTCTTTCTATTATTCTTTAATAAATCCGTCTGACAGCCACGATATTTGTATACGTTGCACTGCTGATACCAATTCCTGAGCTTCATTCATTGCATTTACGATCTGATCATTTCCTATATACAAACCAACATGTCCTTCATATAAGATAAGATCCCCTGGCTGTGCATCTTCATAACTCACTTCATATCCTGCACTTCGCTGTTCATAAGAAGTTCGTGGAAGGCTTATACCAAAATGTGCATACACGGACTGGACAAATCCTGAACAATCCGCCCCATCTGTTAAACTTGTACCGCCCCACACATATGGATTCCCAATAAACTGACAGGCATAATCAATAACTTCCTGCCCTGACGCAACTGACTGAGCCGCCGCTTCTGCAGCCTGGGCTTCTGCTTCCGCCTCCGCAGCCGCAGCTTCTTCTGCTTCCATTCGTTTTTGTTCTTCCTCTTTTGTCTCCCCGTAAGAATAAGAACTTTCCTCTGTAACATAATCACCGCACACCCAGCCATTAACTTCACCGACCTGTATCGGATACCAGCCATCTACAGGATCTGCTGTCACAAGATATTCTTCTCCCTGACCGATCTGGGTTAATACGGTAGTATCTGTCCCATGTCCTTCTCTGACATTCAGACAATCTGCTGTGACTGTAACATTCTCATTTGTATACTCATCTGACCTCGAACGGGCTTCTTCTCCTGTGAACAATGTTTCCGTCGGAACATACCCCTCTGCATTTCCCGACCGAATCTTTGTCCATCCATCCAAATATTCCAACACAACTGCCGCTGAATCAGAATATAATTTTCCAACCCATTCACTGTTTTCATCTGCTTCGCTTCTAATATAGGTATAATCCCCCGTATTAGAAAACGCTATATTCAAATACTCTCCCTCTTCTGTCGGCACCAGATACAGATTGATATTGTTCTTTATTTCTGTCTGATATGATGCTTCCAAAATGTTTTCAATTCCTGTAACCGGAACCAGACTCTTCTCACTGTCATCAGTTTCTGCCGCCTGTGTTCTGACTACACTCCCCGGAATTATGATCATCCCTGCCATCATTGACATGATAAGCTTATGTTTCATCCGCATGTTACTCATATAAAACCTCCTTTATTTCCAGCCTTATCTTTTGTGGGAAGTTTTAATTGTTACATAATTGTTAATTTTTGTTACGCCGTAATTTTATCAATCAACCATAGATATGTCAACTGTTTTAATAGTTTTTCATAATTATCGCCCTCCACCATTTGTAATTATTCCCTTTTTATTAATCTCAACGTCCCTTTTGTTAATTATTTTGTAATATTTTGTCAGGAGAAATAAAAAACTTATTTTTCTATTGACAATTTTTAAAAATATAAGTTATATTCTAATTACAGTAATCGTTACTGTTATTGATTCGATTTCAGAAAGAGGTGAATCTATGGCTGCAATTAAATATAGCCGACAGCGAGAAGCTATCAAGCATTATCTCGCTTCAACAAAAGAGCATCCCACTGCCGACACTGTTTATCTGCATGTTAAAGAGGATTTTCCTAATATCAGTCTTGGTACTGTTTACCGGAATTTGAATCTGCTGACAGATATCGGCGAAGCGATCAAGATCCCAACACCTGACGGCGGAGATCGATTTGACGGAAATGTTATTCCGCACAATCATTTTCTCTGTACAAGCTGTGGACGGTTACTGGATCGGAACTGGATATGAAGAGTATTGAAGAAGTGAACCGGCTGCCGGGGAGAATTTTGATGGAATCATTACTTCAAGTTCCACTTTGTTTTATGGGGAATGCAGTGACTGCATTAGAAAGTCTTAAGTTATAAAAAAAATTAATAAGAAAAAGGAGATTATCATTATGAAAAAATTTGTATGTACAGTATGTGGTTATGTTCACGAAGGAGATGCTGCACCGGCTGAATGTCCAGTCTGTCACGCACCAGCTTCTAAGTTCAAAGAGCAGGAAGGAGACAAAGTATGGGCTGCTGAGCACGTTGTAGGTGTTGCACAGGGTGTCAGCGAAGATATTCTTGCAGATCTTCGTGCAAACTTCGCAGGAGAGTGCTCTGAAGTAGGAATGTACCTTGCAATGGCAAGAGTTGCTCACAGAGAAGGATATCCGGAAATCGGACTTTACTGGGAAAAAGCTGCTTACGAAGAAGCAGAGCATGCTGCAAAATTCGCTGAACTTCTTGGTGAAGTTGTAACAGACAGCACAAAGAAAAACCTTGAGATGAGAGTTGATGCTGAGCACGGTGCTACAGAAGGTAAATTCGATCTTGCAAAGAGAGCGAAAGCTGCTAACCTGGATGCAATCCACGACACAGTACACGAGATGGCTCGCGATGAAGCAAGACACGGAAAAGCATTCGAAGGACTGCTTAAGAGATACTTCGGCTAAACAAACCTTATCAGCAGAAGCGATTGCTTTTGTTGTGATAAACCTGCCCATCGGGAAATGTTACATTCCCGATGGGCAGGTTTTTTAATCTTCTCTTTTCTTTCATCTGATAATTTAACTTTTTGCCGGCAATGAGTTTCTGTTTCTCTTTTCTCCCTAACTGCTTAATTGCATATTCCCGCTTCATTGCCTGTTCTTTTGTCTCAAATTCCTCATAATAAGCCAATTCAACTGGCCTGCGTGCCTTCGTATATTTCGCACCTTTCCGGAATTGTGCGCCTCCACACGTTTTTCTAGATCATTTGTCCAGCCCGTGTATAACGTTCCGTCACTACATTTTAGCATATATGTATAATTCAAAAACTCACCTCTGCTATCTCCCGCATTACTCTTTCGATGCTTGCTATTTATTATATCATGAATCTCTTATCCAAGACCAAAACTATGATGTAAGTGGCAAAATTTACTTTTGACACTCACATCATAGTATATTATCAAGAAAACTTTTCCTGTATCCGATGTTACTGTTCACACGATGTGCGACCAGCAACACATCTCGCCATTTTAAATCGCCTTTGGCGATGGAGCGAGATGCATTCAAGTCAAAACACGCATCCTCCGTGTCAATCAGCGGAGTGATTGACACGGGAGTGAACAGTAACTATCCCATACAATATAGTATTGATCCTGCACCCGTAATCAAACTTCTGATTCCATCATTTTATCCAAACAAATACAACTTTACTCCATAAAATTCATTGGGTCAACCGGCGCCCCGTCTTTCATAATTTCAAAATATAAATTTGGTCCTTCGACACTATAATATTTCGTCGGTGAATTCAGTGTTCCCACTTCCTCTCCGGCTGCAATATAATCTCCAACTGCTGCCGCCACTTCATCCAGTTGGCATAAACCGCAGTATACCCATTTCCCATATCAAGTGTCACGGTAGTTCCTGTCTGGGCAGTCTGTTCAATACTCTCTACAACTCCTGCTGCCGCTGCGTGGATTACTTCTCCCTGCGTTCCACCAATAATCAGTGCAGGATTATATTTATACTGCTCCAATGTTGGAAAATATACTGTATGATCCATACTAAAACTCAAAAGTGTTGCTCCGCTTGCCGGCCAGGCAAGTGTACTTTCCTGAGTAAACCACACATTCTGTGTATTTGAAGATGCCGTACTTTGAATTTCCTCTGTGGATGTATTTCCATTCTCCATACTGTTTTCATTCTCTTGCTGAACATCCTTTTGGGATTCCTGGTTTTCTGCATTATCCTCTTCTGAATCTGTGTCTGTAGGAAGAATATCATCTGTATTCGCCAATGTACTATCATCTTCTGTAAGCTGTTCTGCTGTTGTTTGCGCATCTTTGATCTGCCGCTCCATATCTTTTTGTAATGATTGTATGTGTAGCTCCCAACCATTGTAATTACCGCAACAAAACAAAGTACTGCGCCAACTGCAGCTCCCTTTCCTTTCAAAAGCCGGTCTTTCATTTTATTCATAATCATCACCTCTGGCTATAGCATTGCCTGAAATGATCGATCTTATTCATCTATGTGGTGTAGTTCTGTTCCTTCATAAAAATATTGCAGGATCTCTTCATAATTTTTCCCATCCTTTGCCATTTCCTGTGCAGTCCACTGACTCATTCCGAATCCGTGCCCTTTTCCAACCGTTGCAATCTTCAACCCGTGTGGACTTTCATAAAAAGAAAATGAACTCGAAGGAAGTTTCAGTGCATCACGGAACTGATCTCCTGTACATATCGTCTCTCCAATCCTCATTTTTCTGACATAACCGGAAGAATCCCATTCCTGAATTTCAAAATCTTCATATCCATAACCATTTTCCGCTTTTTTCTGTTCCTCTGCCACAAGGAATTCTCTACATCTCTTTTGTATCTCTTTATATTCTATCAAATGTACCTGAATTTCATCTTCTGCCGCCTTGTCAAGCGGACATTCTTTTGCTGTGATGTACGGATAATCTGCATTCCCAAGTACCTCCTGCACGTCTCTCGGTCTTTCCATTACTGGATTGATGAAACGGTGCCCATGCAAAGGTCTCATGATACCACAATACAATTCCTTTTGTTTCCTGTGCTGCCTGTTGACATTTTTTCAAATTCTCTTCGTATTTTCCACTTTTTCTTCATCTGAGTCTGCGTCAGACATTTATCCAAAATAGTTTGCTTTTCTTTCTCTGTTCTGTACAACTCTGTACGTAGAACAACCGCCTGTGCCTTCAATGCTTCTATTTCATATCCTCCATCTGTTTCTCCTGCGAGTATTCCTGCGAGATACACAGATGCATTATCGCTGTCAGCTCCCTGCACCGCATTCTTTCCGTTTATAAAAACAGAAATGATGTAAGGAAGTAAAAACAGTATGATAAGAAATGCAAAAAATAACTTTATTTTATTTCTAATTGTATCACGCATAAAAACAGCCCTCCATACTCTATTGTATGGAAGGCTGTCCTATTTTAGAACTTATCTGGTTTCATTCTCCGTGTAATTGCTTATTCGAAAAGGTCCTGTCCTGATGGAACTTCAACCTTCTCCAGATGCCAGATATCACGAACATACTCTTCGATTGTTCTGTCAGATGTGAACTTACCGCTGCATGCTGTGTTCATCATTGCCATCTTAGACCATCTCTGCTGATCTCTATAAGCTTCTTCTACTCTCTTCTGTGCATCTGCATAAGAACGGAAGTCTTTCAGAATGAAGTAAGTATCTGCTTTGTCTGTACACTGTGTATTCAGCAGTGAGTTATACAGATTGATATACATGTTGTGATCGCCGTTAGAATATGTTCCATCCATCAGCTGATCTACGACACGTTTGATCTCCCAATCATTAAAGTAAACATCTGTTGGGTTGTATCCGCCATTGTTCTCGTAATTGATTACTTCCTGTGAACTCAGACCGAAGATAAATGCATTCTCTTCTCCGACTTCATGGACGATCTCTACATTTGCTCCGTCCATTGTTCCGAGTGTCGGTGCGCCGTTCAACATGAACTTCATGTTACCTGTACCGGATGCCTCTTTGGAAGCTGTTGAAATCTGTTCGCTGACATCTGCCGCTGCGAAAAGAATCTCTGCATTGGATACTCTGTAGTCTTCGATAAATACAACTTTCAGCTTTCCGTTGATGCTTCTGTCGTTATTTACAACATCTGCTACGGAGTTGATCAGTTTGATTGTCTCTTTCGCACGAAGGTATCCTGCTGCCGCCTTTGCTCCGAAGATAAATGTTCTTGGGTAGAAGGACATCTCCGGATGCTCTTTGATCTGATTGTACAGATACATGATATGCAGGATATTTAACAGCTGACGTTTGTACTCATGCAGACGTTTTACCTGAATGTCAAAGATAGAGCGAGGATCTACATCGATTCCGTTATGCTCTTTGATATATTTCGCAAGGCGAACTTTATTCTGGTATTTAATTTCCATAAATTCACGTCTTGCGTCTTCGTCTTCAACAAGTGGTTTCAGCTTTGCAATCTGAGACAGATCTGTGATCCATCCATCACCGATCTTATCTGTGATCCAATCCGCAAGAAGTGGGTTTCCATGTGCGAGGAAACGTCTCTGTGTGATTCCGTTTGTCTTATTGTTGAATTTCTCAGGCATCATCTGATAGAAATCTTTCAGTTCCTGTTTCTCAAGGATCTCTGTATGAAGCTGTGCAACACCATTTACAGAGAATCCTGCAACGATTGCCATGTTAGCCATACGAACCTGTCCGTTCATAAGGATTGCCATTTTGCGGACTTTCTCTTCATTTCCCGGATACATTTCGCGAACCTTAATCAGGAAACGACGATCGATCTCCTGTACAATCTGGTAAATACGTGGAAGCAGTTTAGAGAACAGGTCGATTGGCCATTTCTCAAGTGCCTCTGCCATGATTGTATGGTTTGTATAAGCACAAGTCTTACTTGTAACTTCCCATGCATCCTCCCAGCTTAATCCTTCTACGTCGATGAGGAGACGCATTAATTCGAACTGCAACTGTCGGGTGAGTATCGTTCATCTGGATAACAACCTTCTCATGCAGTTTTCTGATATCACCATGTTTTTTCTTATACTTCTCGATCAGAGCCTGAAGACTTGCAGAAATAAAGAAATACTGCTGTTTCAGACGAAGCTCTTTTCCTGAGTAATGGTTATCGTTCGGATAGAGAACATCAACGATCAGTTTTGCAAGGTTTTCCTGCTCTACTGCTTTGTGATAATTTCCTCTGTCAAATTCATCAAGTTTAAAGTCTGTGATCGGTTTTGCATCCCATACACGCAGTGTATTTACTACGTGATTGCCATATCCAACGATTGGCATATCATACGGAACTGCCATGACAGACTCATAGTTTTCCTGGATAAATTTATCTTTTCCTGTAACAGGATCTTTCTCGAAACGGATATTTCCGCCAAAACGTACTTCTTTTGCGTACTCTTCACGGCGAATCTCAAACGGATTTCCTTCTTTCAGCCAGTTGTCCGGAACCTCTACCTGATATCCATCTTTGATTTTCTGTTTGAACATTCCGTAACGATAACGGATTCCACATCCATATGCCGGGTAATTCAGTGTAGCGAGAGAATCAAGGAAACATGCTGCAAGACGTCCAAGACCTCCATTACCAAGAGCCGCATCCGGCTCCTGGTCTTCAATCACGTTCAGATCAATATTCATCTCTTCCAGTGCTTCTTTTACTTCTTTATATGCTGTCATATTGATGAGGTTGTTGCCAAGTGCACGTCCCATAAGGAACTCCATTGACATATAGTATACTGTCTTAGCGTCTGTCTCATCATATCTTTTTTGTGTCTCAATCCAATCATCGATAATCACATCTTTGACTGCATAGGATACTGCCTGGAATAACTGCTGCGGCGTAGCCTCATCGATTGTCTTTCTGTAAAGTGTCTTAACGTTATCCTTTACTGCCGCTTTAAACGCTTTTTCTCGAATCTTTTACTGAACATGTTTATTACTCTCCTTTTTTCTCAACACCCATTGTAACTGCTTCGCCGTTGATCTTCCATTCTTTCACGTAACCATCCGGCTGTGCTTTTACAACTTCATCAGCAAGTACCTCACCTGCGATCAGTGTGTTGTTCTTTTCGAAGACAGCTTCTGCCTTTTCACTACCCTCGTATGTAACTTTGATTCTGTCCATAACTTCGAAATCAGCTTCTTTTCTCATTGTCGGATCTTGCTGATGATCTCACGTACAAATCCCTCTTCCAGCAGCTCTGGTGACAGGTTTGTATCGAGAACAACTGTGATTCCGTTGTCATTTACAGATTCATATCCTTCAATCTGTGCTGTATCGATCAAAAGATCTTCCTTGAAGAGTTCAATCTCCTGTCCGTTTACATCCAGTTTGAGTGCACCTGTAGCGTTGAGCTCATCCATTGCTGCATTTCCATCGATGTCGTTAAGCGCCGCTTTGATACCACCTAACATCTTACCATATTTCGGTCCGACTGTCTTTAATTGTGGTTTAAAACTATAAGAAGTAAAGTCTCTTACATCATCTGTAAATTTTACATTTTTAACATTCAGCTCGTCTGCAACGATCTCCTGATAGAATTCCGGAAGATCAAAATCTGCTTTCACAAACATCTTTCCGATTGGCTGACGGTTCTTGATGTTGGATGCATTACGGCATGCACGTCCCATAACAACAAGGTCAAGAACATGTTCCATGTTATTTTCAAGTTCTTTATCAATCTGTTCTTCATGAACTTCCGGGAAGTCACAAAGGTGAATACTTTCCGGAGCATCCTTATCAATGCTGCGAACCAGGTTCTGATAAATCTCTTCTGTCATGAACGGGATCATCGGAGCTGCTGCCTTAGATACTGTAACAAGAGCTGTGTACAGAGTCATGTAAGCATTGATCTTATCCTGCTCCATTCCCTTTGCCCAGAAACGTTCACGGCTTCTTCTTACATACCAGTTACTCAGATCATCTACGAAATCCTGAAGCACACGTGCTGCCTCTGGGATTCTGTAATTGCCAAGATTATAATCTACATCTTTTACCATTGTGTTCATCTTGGAGAGGATCCACTTATCCATAACCGAAGTTTATCATATTCCAGAGTATATTTTGTTGCATCAAAATTATCAATATTCGCATAAAGCACGAAGAATGCATAAGTATTCCAAAGTGTTCCCATGAACTTACGCTGTCCTTCCTGAACAGCCTTTCCGTGGAAACGGTTCGGCAGCCACGGAGCACTGTTGATGTAGAAATACCAGCGGATCGCATCTGCTCCGTATTTCTCAAGTGCATCAAACGGATCGACCGCATTTCCTTTGGACTTACTCATCTTCTGTCCGTTCTCATCCTGCACATGTCCAAGAACGATAACATTCTTGTATGGAGCTTTGTTGAACAGCAGTGTTGAGATTGCAAGCAGAGAATAGAACCATCCTCTTGTCTGGTCTACCGCCTCGGAAATGAAGTCTGCCGGGAACTGTCTCTCAAATAAGTCTTTATTTTCAAATGGATAATGATGCTGTGCAAATGGCATGGATCCACTGTCGAACCAGCAGTCGATAACTTCCGGTACTCTGTGCATCTCTTTCCCACACTCCGGACACTTGATTGTTACAGCGTCGATGTATGGGCGGTGAAGCTCGATATCATCCGGACAGTTATCAGACATTGATTTCAGTTCTTCAATGCTTCCGATAGAGTGCATATGTCCACACTCACACTGCCAGATATTCAGTGGTGTTCCCCAGTAACGGTTACGGCTGATTCCCCAGTCCTGAACGTTCTCGATCCAGTCACCGAAACGTCCTTTACCGATGCTTTCCGGAATCCAGTTAATTGTATTATTATTTCTGATCAGATCTTCGCGAACTGCTGTCATCTTAATGAACCAGGACTCACGAGCATAGTAGATCAGCGGAGTATCACATCTCCAGCAGTGAGGATAGCTATGCTCGAACTTCGGTGCATCGTAGAGAAGTCCTCTTGCATCCAGATCCTTTAATACTTCCGGATCAGCTTTCTTTACAAACAGACCGGCGAACGGTGTGGATTCTGCCATCTCACCCTTTTCGTCTACAAGCTGTACGAATGGAAGTTCATATTTTCTTCCTACGTTCGCATCATCTTCACCAAATGCAGGTGCGATATGAACAACTCCTGTACCATCTGTAAGAGTTACATATTCATCACATACAACATAAAATGCTTTCTTGCGCTGTTTTGCAGCCTCGTCTGCTGCACACTGATACAGCGGCTCATACTCTTTTCCTTCCAGATCAGTTCCCTTATAAGTCTCAAGAATTTCGTAAGCATCTTTGCCTTCTTCTGCAAGTCTTCCAAGAACTGTATCAAGCAGTGCGCAAGCCATATAATATACATGTCCGTCTGCTGCCTTAACCTTTGCGTAATCTTCTTTCGGATTTACACAAAGTGCAAGGTTGGATGGAAGTGTCCAAGGTGTTGTTGTCCATGCAAGAATATATGCATCTTCATCTTTTACTTTAAAACGAACGATTGCTGAACGCTCCTTAACATCCTTGTATCCCTGTGCAACTTCCTGTGCGGAAAGCGGTGTTCCACAACGCGGGCAGTAAGGAACGATCTTAAATCCTTTGTAAAGGAGTCCCTTATCCCAGATCTGCTTCAGAGCCCACCATTCAGACTCAATAAAGTTGTTATCATAAGTTACATATGGGTGCTCCATGTCAGCCCGAATCCAACTGTACCGGAGAAATCCTCCCACATTCCTTTGTATTTCCATACACTCTCTTTACATTTCTTGATAAATGGTTCAAGACCATATTTCTCAATCTGATCTTTTCCATCAAGACCAAGAAGCTTCTCAACTTCAAGCTCTACCGGAAGTGTGTATCCCACTTTCTTGGAACCATATATCCTTTCATTGTACGGTATCTCGGGATCATATCCTTAATAACACGAGTTAAAACGTGTCCGATATGCGGTTTACCATTTGCTGTCGGAGGTCCATCATAGAAAATATAATCCGGGCACCCTTCTTTTCATCCATACTTTTCTGGAAGATTTCATTATCATCCCGAACTTTTCAACTTCTTTTTCACGGCTGACAAAGTTCATGTCAGTTAAAACTTTCTTATACATGTTCTTATCCTTTCCTGAGTTTATTTTATGATTCTTAAAAAAAGAAAGGCTTCCGTCCTGTAATAGGACGAAAGCCTGAACTTCTCTCGTTAAACCACCTGTTACATCATACTTAGGTCTGATTTCTGACCTGCATATGGTATCCTTTAACGCCGGACACGCGTCAGTCCTTACTCTCCATTTCTACATCTGTTTCAGGAACTGCTGCTCTGGAGTGATCTTCAAAAATCTCTTACTTGCACCGGACTCCCACCATCTCCGGCTCGCTGTAACGTTCGGATAAATCCTACTGTCTCCGTCATCGCTTTACCTGTGAACTTCTACACACGGCTTATTATAAAGAGATTCTTGCCTCTAGTCAAGGTTTATTATGATAAAAAAAGTGCGAAAAAACGTTGTTTTCAGCGTTCTTTCGCAAATTTCTGTTTTCTTATCTGCGGCGTTTCTTCTTTCTTTTCACATTACCACTCTTTGCATTTCTTCTTTTTCCTTTTTTTCTTCTGCGACGTCTTATCTGCTTCCGGTAATTCGCAAGTACAACAATGATGATCAATAAAATCACAACTGCAATTACAACTCCGATCACAATTTTCATAAACTTTGAAATCCCGGTTACGACAGTTGAAGTTGTCTTATCTTTCTTTTTTCCCAAAACAGCTGCACTGCTTTCCTCTGTTTTTTCTATCGCAGCTTTCACACTGCCTACTTCCTGCCCTTTATAAGTAAATGTTACTGTTCCGGATCCATCCTTGTTGCTGTCTTCCTTCACTTCTGCTTTCACATCAGAAAATTGTGCACTCTTCGGAAGTACGATATAAGCATCTTCGTCTTCATAAGACTTCACACCTTCCGGAAGCTTCTGATCCTTCAAAGATATTTTCGAAAAATTACTGTAAGCATAATCAAACATCGCACGAGTATCTATATAAGCATCATTTCCAAAATCATAAAGTACAACCGCAACAAGCTGCATATCTCCGTTATCTGCCATTGTCACAAGCGTTGTTCTTGCCTGATCTGTGTAGCCGGTCTTACCGCCCTTGCAGTATTCATAATAATTATCATTCTGTGGCCAGAGCATCTTGTGCTTCTGCTGAAAAGTACGTTCTTCATTCACCAGATTCGTTACCGGAATCGTATGGCTTAACGATTGGGAAATTGTCCGGAACGCTTTCTTCTGATAAACTGCTGCACCAATTCTTGCCATATCATGCGCCGTTGTATAATGTTGTTCATCATGAAGTCCGTTCGCATTCGTCCAGTGTGAACCTGTACATCCAAGTTTTTCTGACTCATCATTCATCGCCTGAATAAATGTGTCATAACCTCCGCCCATCTTCTTGCCAACACTCTCAGCTACTGCATAAGAGACCTCATTTGCCGATGCCAGCAGAACGGCATAGAGCGCGTCTTCCATACTGATCTGCTCCCCCGGCGTCATGCCGATATGGGCATCGCCATATTCCAGAAAGGAGATGCTGTCCTGGGAAAATTCTACCGTATCTGTAAGCTCTGCATTGTCCAGCGCAACCAATGTTGTCAGAAGTTTTGTAATACTCGCCGGATAATGCTTCTTTTCAATCTGCTTGCTATATAAAACCGCCCCACTATTCATATCCATAACGATTGCGGAATCCGCATAAGTTGCCGGTCCCTGTGGCCAGTTCTCCACACTGTTTGAATCTGGTGCGATCGCATAACAGTTCTGACGCTGTGTCTCCCTGTCTTCTTCCTCTGTCTGAGTTGAATCTGTTGTGGCTGCCGCCGTTTCTTCCTCAGCAAATGTCTGTACTGACGGCATCAATATCATAGATGCCGCCAGGAAAAGAGACAGACAGCGCTTTCCGTATTTCTTAAAATTTATCATAAAGGAAATCCTCCGGTTGTTTGAATTCATAACGCAAAAATCCCCACAGACCTTTCATCTGTGGGGAATCTGTAGTTTTATTATAAGTCGCAACAACTTTTTTTTCAATCATAATTTATCACTTTTAAAATCACTAATTCTACCAAGAATTTTTCAACTACTCTATGTAAAATTTCGTCCTGTACTCTACTAGCTTTGCAAATAAAATTTCAAGAATGATAAACATCAATGTCATAGACTCAAAATTGGTCTCCTCCAATACAGTGACTTCCTCTATATTTACAAACAAATTTTTGGTGCTCATTCTGGCCAGTGTATTATTCCCATATCGAGTCAAAGAGATTGTTGTCACACCTTTGCTGTTCGCCTGAATCATAATATTACGTATAAAATCACTTTCTCCTGATTTTGATACAACAAAAAAGATATCATCCGGCTTCATCAGTTTTACAACTTTGCGCACTTCACCCTCCGCCGGAATATCATTAACCAGAATATTCAACGACAACATCATTCTCTGAAATTCCCGGCAGACTGATTTCTGCAGACTCCCCGTCCCATACATAAAAATTCTTTTCGCATTATATAAAATCTGACAGATATCATCGTAGTTCTGTGACTGGAAATGATGTATGGCCTTGATATTGCTGTCACATATCAAGGATACCAAATTACGTGACACAGGCACTTCGTCTTCTTCCAGTTCAAAGCGCAGACAGGCTTTTAATTCACTATAGCCGGATAAGCCAATCTTCTGTGCAAAACGCATGACCGTACTCCGAGATACATTGCATAACTGTGCGAGTGCTTCAATCGTCATGTTCAGACATTGTTCTTTATTTTGAGTAATATACCGCCAGATAATAAGATCATTTGGATTCAATTCATCATAATGTCTGCTGACTAACGCCTCTAATTTCATGCCATCACCTCATTTTCTCGATTATTTATTATTTCTATACTATCACAATCTTCTTATTTATTCCACAATTCTTCCCTGCTCCTTCCTGCTTAACACAAGAAAAAAACTGCTGCGCTACTGCACACCAGTTTTTTCTTTAGACGCAATCGTATTTCTACTATGTCTTTTATTTTATTATGAAAGTTCCGGCCAGTATTCTTTGTTTGCCTCAATCAGCTCATCCAGAATCTTCTTTGCAATCTTTGCACTTGGTACCGTCTTACTTAACGTAAGTGCCTGCCACAACTTCAGATAGGAATGTTCCATCCACGCATCTACCGTAAGTTTCTCAACCGCTACCTGCTGCTCCATAAGTCCCTTCTGGAACTCTGGAATCTTTCCTACTGCCAGTGGCTCCGGTCCGTTACTTCCAACAAGACATGGAATCTCAACCATTGCTTCCGGATCAAAATTGGAAATTGCTCCGTTGTTTGGTACAATCAGAAGCATTCTTTCTTTTGTATTAAATGCAAGTGCGCATGCCAGATCGACAATAAATGTTGCATGTGCTCCGACTGCAAAAGTATATCCTTCCGCACTACCTTTTTCGATAATGCCTTTCGCCGTATCAAATACTTCTTTCTCACGAGAATCCATTACTTCGTTTGCTCTCGTATATTCTTTGTTTGAATGCTCTACAACTTCATCCTGAAGCAGATAATATTTAAGGTACGTGTTCGGTACTGTCTCTGGATCCAATGCGTAAACATCTTTTGCCATCAGATAAGTATCTTTCCAGCTCTGGGCACGGTGCTGATAATCTTCCGTCTCCTTCGCATATCCTTTTTCTTTCACAAATGCCTTCAGTTCAGGCATCAGATCCTTTCCTGCTTTATCTGTAATGCTTGTCCACCATCCAAAATGGTTTAATCCATAATATTTTACTATCATTTCTTTTCTTGATTCCAGATTTAGGATATTTGCCATAATATTTTCCAGTGCAACTGGCATATCACAGATATTGATAATTCTTGAATTCGGACGGAGTCTTCTTGTCGCTTCTGCCACAATCGCTGCCGGATTGGAATAGTTCAGCATCCATGCATCTGGAGAATATTTCTCCATATAATCAAGAATCTCGAACACCTGCAATGGATCTCATTCCATATGCGATTCCTCCTGGTCCGCAAGTCTCCTGTCCAACAACATCATATTTCAGCGGAATCTTTTCATCCAGTTCACGCATCGCATAAAGTCCGACTCTGATATGTGCAAATACAAAATCAATGTTCGTAAATGCCTCTTCCGGATCTGTTGTATAAGAAAACTTAATCTCCGGATGCTGCTCTTTCATCATAATTTCCATTGCTTTTCCGATTGGCTCCTGACGAGACGCAAGATTGTCATATAATTTAATTTCTTCTACCGGGAATCGATAAGACTCCTCTGCAAGCATTAATACAATTCCTGGTGTATAAGTACTTCCGCCTCCGGCGATTGTAATGTTAAATTTTTCATTATATTTTCCTCTTTTTTCTATTATTTCTACAGTAATTTTTCAAATTCTTCTCTTACGTTGGGAACACTCAGACCAACAATAACCTGAAGCGCTGTTCCATTTCTCACAACACCATGCGCGCCATTTTCTTTGAAATATGCATCCGGCAGTACCTTATCAACATCCTTCACCGATACACGAAGACGGGTAGCACAGTTTGTTACATCGATGATATTTTCTTTTCCGCCAAGACCTTCCATATAAACTTCTGCTGCTATCTGATATTTGTTGTCTGAACTATTTTCTTTCTTTGCTTTGTATTCTTTCTTTGTATACAGTTTACTTTCTTCATCATCTGCTTCTCTTCCCGGTGTCTTCAGATTCATCTTAAGAATCAATGCACGGAACAGTACAAAATAGATGGCTGAGAAAATCAATCCAATCACAATCTGAAGTACATAGCTTCCACCATGTGTGCTTCAAAGAGGTACCCAGTTCAGAGACGCATTCTGGATCAGTCCCAAACTGAAATCTCCACTGATTCCACATGCAAATGTGATTGCTGACATCAATCCTGCAAGCACTGCATGACACAGATACAAAACAGGAGCGATAAAAAGAAATGTAAATTCCAGTGGCTCTGTAATTCCTGTGAACATTGCTGTAATCAATACCGGAATTAAAAGTGCAAGTACTTTCTTTTTCTTATTTGGTTTTGCTGTCACATAGATTGCTCCGCTGATTCCGAGTGGTGCAAACATCTTACTCATACCTGTAAGAGCGAATCCTCCTGCCGGGAACATTGCTGCAAGAGAACCTTTCATAGAAGCGAATTCTGAAAGATGCGCAACCCAGTATGCCTTGATTCCACCGTCAACAATTGCTGAATCATATAAAAATGGAGCGTAAATGAAATGATGAAGTCCAAACGGAATCATCAATCTTTCAAGGAATGTATACATCCCTACTCCGAAGACTCCTGTGCTTGCAAGAAAGCTCTGCACACTGGCAATTCCATCCTGTACATGTGGCCAGATCAGGCATGCAAGAACAGAAACAGGAATCATAACAAAGAATCCAATTAGTACAACCATTGGAGAACCTTTGAATGTCTCAACATATTTCGGCACTTCCATGTCAAAAAACTTATTATGAAGATAAACTGCAATTCCTGCAATGATCAGTGCTCCAACAATTCCCATATCCAATGTTCTTACACTGGCAATTGTTGCAAGTCCGCTTGTTCTTTCTACAGATTCAAAATCAACACCAAAAACCGGCCCCCAGTACTGCAAAATAGAACTTGTCAGATAAAGAAAGGTAGCATAGATTACAAATATCTCAAGACATGCTCTTGCCTGCTGTTTCTTTGCAAGTGATACCGGAAGACCAATTGCAAATATCAATGGCATCTGTTTAAATACCGTGTTTGCTCCATTATAAATGATATCCCAGACCTTGTACCAGGTAGTCTCAGGATCTGCCAAAGATCCAAATACCGATTATTCTTAAATAAAGTTGCGAAACCTACAATAATTCCAAAGACTGCAAAAATAACACCGGCGTGAACATCGCTCCACCAAAGCGCTGTACTTTTTGCATCAAAGTACTTTCTTTTCACTCATATCCTCATTCCTCCTACGTAACTTGTTTACAACTGTTTACAAATTCTCTGTCATCAACAGTGTTTTTCATTCATGAATTACTCTGTACATATAATACATACACTCGGCGTTTCAACAATACTTTTGTACATTATGCCCCCTTCACAGCGTTAGATCTCTTTCACATTTTCTGTGACATTTCACATTTCCAATCCTGCTGATTCAAAGAGGGCGCGGATTCATCATTTGATATGTGGTGATATCAACGAATAAATCCACGCCCTCTTTTCATTCATTTTTTTCTCTATTGAATCTCATACATCATAATCTGCGCCTCTTCTGCCTCTACCAGAAGACTGTCTGCCTTTGGATAAAATCGTGTGGAAAATACAGCTTCTCCATCATTCACAAACACTTCCACGGAAGAATGATCTACCAAGATTTCTACATCTGTAACAGAATCCAATGCAATATAACGCATTCCTCTTCCGGCAGATACTGAATTCTTATCCTGGCTTGTAAAATGCATCTCGAATCTTCCATTTTTGTACTCAAGAATCAATTCTTCATCAATCACTGTCCTGAATTCATTGTTCTGAATGCCCGAGATATTCACATCATAGACTTTATATCCATCTTTTTTCAACATTCCGGCTGACTTATCCACAAGAGTTTTCTTCTTTTGCAATTCTCTGACCGGTCTCTGACAAACTTTGCCATCTTCTACAAATACTTCTCTCGGAAAAGTGAAGCAGTGCTGCCACCCTTCTGCGATCGTCGGATTGGTATATTCTTCACAATCCGGCATTCCCATCCAACTGATATGGATTCTTCTGCCATCTTCTGTCTCAAAGCTTTGTGGGGCATAGTAATCAAATCCATAGTCCCAAAGCTGATACTCGGAGAGTTTATAGTCTTCCGAATATCCCCATCTACTAGGAAGTATCCGGACTGATAAACATTTCTGTCGTCCCAGATACCACCCTCAAGTCCCTGCACAGACGCCGAGAGAATTTTTGTTCCGTCTACCTCAAAATAATCCGGACATTCCCACATGTATCCGAATGGTTCTTCTGATTCCACGCGGCTTCTGAAATTCCAGTTGATTTTATCTTTTGACTCAAAGATCAATGCCTGTCCGACATCTTCTTTTGTACGCGCACCCTGAATCATGTAGTAAGTATCTCCGTCTTTCCACACCTTCGGATCGCGCACATGGCAAGTCAGATCTGACGGGTAATCCACATTTCTCATCAGTTCTTTTTTCGGACCGAATGTCTTTCCATCCTCACTGACAACAAGAACCGTATTCGACTCACGACCTGTGTTGATATAGTCAAAATCTCCGTCTTCCAACTTTACATTACCTGTATAGTAAACATACATTTTGTCATCTTCGATAAATGCTGATCCGGAGTATACACCATGACAGTCAAATGGCTGATCCGGATATAACTTTACTCCCTGGTATTCCCAGTCGATCATATCTTTGCTTGTATAGTGCCCCCACATCTTTACGCCGCCTTCGGCATTAAATGGAGAATACTGAAAAATGCATGATAGATCCCATTCAACTGGCACAATCCGTTCGGATCATTGAGCCAGCCAACAGGAGGCATCAGATGCAGCTTCTCACGATAATCCGCTCCTTCTTTCTGCTCTTTTCTTTCATCATCTCTTCCGTCATATCTACCAGTTTGATCAGATCCCTTGTTAATGCATTCATGCTCTTGTCTCCCTTTTTCCATTTACAGCCGTTCTATTCTGCAAGAATTCTTCTTTGAATAAAACGGCTGTATCTTTTTAATCACTGTTCAATTTATTTCTCAATCTTCATTGCGAGATCAGCTGTTGTAACTGTTCCCGCTGCTGTCTTCTCTACTTTGCTGAAGTCATCTGCATTCGTCAGTATCATCATCGTAGTTGCCGGATGTCCTGCTGCTTTGATAGCATCCAGATCTGCTTCGATCAGCACATCGCCCTTACGAACTTTTGCTCCGTCTGCTACTTTCTTTACAAATCCTTTTCCATCCATGGAAACTGTATCAATTCCAATGTGGATCAGAAGCTCTGCTCCTGCTTCCGTTGCGATGCATACTGCATGCCCTGTATCGAAGATATTCATTACTTCACCGTCACATGGTGCTACAATCTTTCCATCTGTTGGCTCAACTGCAACAGTTGTTCCAAGCATCTCTGATGCAAATGTCTCATCTGCTACTTCTGCTGTCGCAACAACATTTCCGTTTACCGGGCTTGTAATTTCTTCTGCTGAAACATTTTCTGCTTCTACTACATTCTCTGTCTCTTCTGTTTTCTCAACTGTTGTCTCTGTTGCGGCTGTCTTAACTACCGGCTCTTTATCTTTGTAAATCATGAAGGAGATCACAAATGCTACTCCTACTGAAATTGCCATCTCGATAATGTACTGAAGCGGCTGATTCAGGCAAAGCAGAATACCGAAGATACCTGTTACTCCTGTTCCCTTTGCTCCAAGATGTACAAGTGATGCATACAGAGCTCCACATCCTCCACCAATACATCCTGCGATAAATGGTTTGAAGAATCTTAAGTTTACACCAAAGATTGCCGGCTCTGTGATTCCCATAAATGCACTAAGTGATGACGGGAGTGCAAGGGATTTAACTTTCTGATCTTTTGATTTAATTCCAACTGCTAATGCTGCCGCACCCTGTGCTACATTTGCTGCACTTGCAAGTGGAAGCCAATAAGTTACTCCATATTTTGCCAACTGACCGATGTCAATGGCTGTGTACATCTGATGAATACCTGTTACTACTGTCGGTGCATACAAACCTCCCATGATCAGACTTCCAAGTCCGAGCGGAAGTGTCAGCATCCACTGGATTGCTCCAAGGATCGCATTCTCACCCCATACAAAGATTGGTCCTACAATGGAAAGTGTAAGATATCCTGTCACGAATACGCTGACAAGTGGTGTTACAAACAGGTCAAGTGCTGCCGGAACTACCTTGTGCAGCTTCTTTTCTAATACAGAAAGGATCCATACTGCAATAATAACCGGGATTACATGTCCCTGGTATCCAACCATGTCGATGTGATACAGTCCGAAGAATACGCTCTGTGTCTGCTGTACTCCTTCCGTTGCAACCGTATAAGCGTTCTGTAATGACGGATGAATCATGATCATACCGATAACAGCTCCAAGATACTGGTTTGCACCAAATGCTTTCGCAGCTGAAAATGCAATCAGGATCTGCAGGAATGTATAAGCGATATTACTGAACAGATTCGCAAATACATAAATAGAACTATTTGTATTGATTGTTAAAAATCCATTTGCATTCATAAAATCCAGTGCATTCATGATTCCCATCAGAAAACCACTTGCTACGATGCCGGAATGATAGGTACGAAAATATCACCTAACAGCTTGATCCTTCATAAACCAATTCTGCTTCTCTGCCGCTGCTTCCTTTGCCTCAGCTTTTGTGCTTGCTGTAATACCTGCGATCGCGATAAATTCATCAAACACTTTATTCACTGTTCCTGTTCCAAGAATAATCTGAAGCTGTCCAGATGCCTCAAATACTCCCTTTACTCCGTCCACATTCTCTATTGCCTCTTTATCAGCCTTACTATTATCTGCGATAACAAGACGAAGACGCGTTGCGCAGTGCGCTGCGGATACAATATTCTTACTTCCACCTACATATCCCAGAATCTCCTGGGCTGTTTTCCTGTAATCCATGATTACGCCCCTTCCTTCTCTATTTTATGTGTAATCGTTTTCACATTTTATGATTTTATATTAAATAAAAATGCCATTTGTAAAGATGGCATTTTTACTAATTCTGATTCTTCTGTTTTGTTTAACTTGCATTATGCTCTTAGTTACATTCATTCAAATCTATTCACGATCTGGAATCCCAGCTTCATATGCACCGGCACCGGATTTTTCTCTTCAATCTGTTCAAGTAAGAGCTCTGCCCCCTTGATTCCACTCGTTTTATACCCAAAATGAACCGTTGGAATACCGCCTGTCACAGCCCTTAACATCTGATTATCACCAAATCCTGTGACACAGATACCAGACTGTTCCAAAATGTGTAGCATCCTTGCACCAGAATTCTGAACCGACTCCGGAACCTCCTTTTTACTCTGTGCGATCAATGCCTCGATTGCTCCCGCTGCAATCGTATCTGTTGCGCATGATATGATATCGATTCCATTTTCTTCACTCAACAAATCCACTACTGCTTCATATCCGCCGCTCATTGTAAATTCTGATTCGCGTCTGTACCGATGGTCATCGAAAGTAATCCCGGCTTCCTGAAGTCCCTTGCGGAACCCGTCTTCTCTGGCAGCACCTGCCGCCTTATCTTCACGAGTAACACCAATATATGCAATCTTGCAATCTTCAGGTCTTCCACCATTCCGCTTCAGTGCTTTCAACGCAACTTCTTGTCCCATTGCTCTTCCCGCACCAAAATCATCATGATAGATACAGCTTGCCATTTCTGTCTCCTGTCCCACAACCACAACCGGAACCTTTGATTCTTTTAAAAATCTCCGATGCTCGTCTGTAAGCACTGTACCGATCAGTACAATTCCATCTACCGGATAACTTTCAAAGATTCTCAGATAAGTCAGCTCATTCTTTGGCTGATTATCCGTGCTTGCAAGAAGCATCGGTACCCTCTTGCCGAAAGAATCTGTTCAATTCCCGCTGTGATCCGGCTGATTGATTCTGAATTGATCTTCGGAGCCACCACACCAACCAGATGTGCGCGTCCGGTTCTTAGGATTCTTGCCTGAGTAGACGGCTGATATCCCGTCTTCTCAATCACTTTACGGATCTGTTCCTTTTCTGTTCACTCACATATCCGCCATTCAAATATCTTGATACTGCTGCGCTGGACACCCGGCCATCTGTGCAATCTCTTTTATCGTCATTGTATACTGCCTGCCTTTATTTCCCTGATTTTCGAAATTATCCAGATCCATTTCCGCTCTTTTTCTAACTTTGACCTGAATCTGAATGACATTCACATTTTAACATTCAACAGACAAATATGCAACGGCGTTGCGCTACATCATTCTTGATCTATCTGTCCACATCATATAGAAATCCATAAAGTATTACTCTTCCATTCGTCTGATCGTTGGAACAAGTAGATAAGCCAATGATCCTGTCCCGCCCCTCTTTTCCTTTTTTCTCAGGAAGACGATACTGCACCGCATGTGCCTTTATATATTCCATCAATTCTTCCAGATTCTCTTTCTTATAATCTTGTGGATTATAAATAACTTCATCATACGCATCCGTCTCCACACAGGCGAACCACTGGATTTTTTCTAACTGTTCATTCAAATATAGCGTACCTGTTTTGTGTGATTCAAAATATTCCTTTTCTTTATAATTCATCACATCCCCAAACATTGCGCCATTATCCATATGGTGACCATATAATAAACTGTAACTGTCAATAAATTTTCTGTCATTTCTGCTATCCAGAAAAATACTTCCTGAAAGAGCAAATTCTCCATAAATATCCTGGTTGATATATTCCAGATTTGTTTCTCCCTGCACAACCGGATAATCAATCTTTGTTCCGTCTACCGTCAGCCAGGCACACACATCCGGATTGATTTTCTGAAGTTCCTGCAGGGACGGACTTTCATCCGTTTTTCCCTGCAGGTTTATATTTCATTAATTCTCCGCTGATAAACGCACGTCGGTTGATCTGGCAGGTATCCCATAATGAATATGCACCATAAAGAAGCATAAGAATAATAAAGAGCGCTGCCAGAATTTCCAATATCTTATTTCCCGCTTTTATAACTTTAAAAAACAGCTCTTCCCTCTGCTCCCCTGCCTCCTGACCTTCTGTCGTTTCGTTTATCATGCTCTTTTTCTACGAAAGAAAACTGATCCAAGTGCGCCTGCCGCACCCACAAGTAGTACGTATGGTGTGTATTTCTTTGCGACGCCTGTTACTACAGCCGCATCTTTCTCATTCACATACTGAACTACTGTACCATCTTCTTTTGTAGTTCCTGTCTTTGTTCCGGTCGCAGTTGTTTCTCCGTCAATCGTAGTGGTATATCCATCTTTATTCGCATCGGTCTCTGTTACAGTGTATTTATCAGATTCTGTCAATCCATAAATTGTAATCGAACCTGTATCAGAAATCTGATAAGAAGTTTCTGCTTCATTGCTCGTGATGTATTCTGTAAGTGCCTGTGCATTTGCATTTTTCTTCACTACAACTTTGTAGAGTTCTCCCTGTCCACCATTCACCGCAACCTTAAATTCAAAGGATTTATTTTTAACGCCCTGATTACCTGTGATCGTTTTTTTGATTGTCACATCATGTGTTGTATCATTTTCTGCACCATAATCATTGATAAATTCAAGATCACCTTTTTCACCGTTATTTTCTGTAATTACATTTCCAACATAAAGTGCTCCATCTGCTCCGTTATATACAAAAAGATAAACATCTCTGCCTGCTGTATCATAATCGATTCCTTCATAAGAACCTGCATCTTCAGTCACAACATAATGATAAACACCGGCATGTTCAAATACCTCTGCATTGATTTCCAATGTTGCATTCTTGCTGTAAACTGCTGCCAGTGTATCTTCTCCTGATGGCTGGAATCCGATTGTCTGGGTGGCCTTGATTCCACCTGTCACACCGGCATATACTACATTATCTCTCCAATTTTCTGCTGCTTCACCATTCTCCACATGAAACGAAAATGAAGTGTTTGGCTGGTATGTATTTCCATCCGTTGTCACTGTTTTCTTCAGATTCAACTGTGTGATCGGTTCATTTTCCTCGGCCGCCGCATTTACCACACAAACTGACATCATCATCATGCTCGCCATTGCCATTGCTGAAATACGTCCTGCTGTTTTCTTATTCATAATCTCTACCTCACTTTTTACTCTGATTTCCGGGTTTCAGATATCTGACCGGCGGAGCACCGTAATTACTCTGCCTTTTATCTCCTTGCCCTTCACAGCTCCAAAATACCGGCTGTCTTTTGCATTTTCCCGTTGATCTCCCAGAATAAAATATTCTCCGCTCTTCAGCGTCAGTGGATAGACCGTGTCACTTTCGTATTGCGGTGTATCATAGAAAATATCATTTTCCACAATCTTACTTCCATTGATCTTTACCTCTTCGTCCTCTGTAATCTCTACCGTATCATCGCCGGTTGCGATCACTCTGCCCACATATTTCTCTCCTGCTTTCTGAATGACCACCACATCCCCGCTTTTCGGTTTTTCCAGTCGATAATAAAAGAGCAGATCTCCCGCACTGATGCGTGGCGACATGTCATTGTTTTTCATGGTTGTAATGCCAAACAACAGCCCGAACAAAACCCACAGAAACACCAGAAGAAATGCAAGACGAATCAGAAAAAGATGAATCTCTCCTTTTAATTTCATGAATCTTTTTCTTTCCTCTTTCTTCGAAGAAACAGAAAAAACGCGCCTCCTGTTACGCCTGCTGTTTCTATCAGGATTGTAGGAAACATCCTGTTCTCTACTCCTGTCGGAACAACCATAAGAGGTTGATACTGATTCGTATATGTTACTGTTACAGTCTGCTCCTTCGCTACATCAATTTGTGCTGTCATCCCCTCTGTCTGACTTTCCTGTCCCACGAGATAAAAGGTATGCCCCAGCCTGTAGTTATTCTGTTCCTGAGCAATCTCCGTCACTGTATATTCCCCAGGTTCAATCGCCTGAAGAGATGCACTCCACTGACCATTTTGCGGAAGCTTCACTTCTTCGATCACTTCTTCTCCCCGTTTTACTTGAAATGTAAAGGACTCGTCCGGAATCTGACTCGCTGCAATTCCCTCCACCTGTTTTGTAATCATCAGATTACCTGTTTTTGCCGGTGGGTTTGGGAGATCCTTTCCAAAAGAAATGTTATCGAGCAGGTTTCCATTTGACAGATTTCCATTTGCTGCCTCTACTGCCACAAAATAAAATCGAGTAACATATTGCCCTGCCGGAACCGTATAATCTCCATAGTGATAAGTCCATCTGCCGGCTTCATCTGACAATACAGCCTGTACATCTGGATTACTCTGATCAAATCCCGATCCTGCCGGATTCCAATCAGAACTCATTGATTTCGTATCGCTGATGATAACCGCCATCGTGTCTGTTCCCCAACGTCCGGCATGTTCCAATCCCCAGTGAAGGACTGTCCCCGGTTCTGTCAAAACATCCTGATAAAGTGCTCCTGGTTCCTCACAATTTAATTCTGCGAACTGATTTTCCTGTGCCGCACTGCTGATGTTATAAACCGGCTTTGGATCATTAACCGTATTTCCATAATAACTTCTGCTTCCGTCTGCAATCTCGATATAATAATCTTTCTGATTTCCAGCGCCAAAATATGCACCTTTCGCTGTTGTCTTCCAGTACAAATTATTCATTCCATTTGCTACCTGAATAAAATGTGCATTCTTATAAGTCAGTGTTCCTGCATCAGATACTTTTGGCGTCTCAAAACTTCCATTCTGAAGCTTGTCATAATAATTCACCTTGTATTCGGAAGAATAAACTGTCACCGCCTCATTTACTGTCACTTTCACACGAAATGTCTTCTGTGCACCATCTCTTGCAACTTCATAGGATTGCTTTCTACTATCCACAGTCGCTGTATCCTCAATGTCTTTCCATTGACCGTTTTCACTTACCTGCCACTGATAAGCAATCTGATCTGATTCTGTTGTTCCACTAACATCTGCTGTCAGAGAACCTTTTGTAAGAATCTCATCTTTAAGAGCAACTGAAATTTTCTCTGAATCGGTACTTTTCCCTTCCTCTGTTACTGCTCCAGACTCAGGGGGAGATTCTTTTGCGTCTAGTTTCTGCATTTCTGATCGGGAAGTCTCTTCCGCATCTGTTTCCTCCGGGAGCACGGTACAATCTGTTCCCTCTGTGGTTTGTACAGCCTCAACTTGTACACCTTCTGCCAGTACCTGAACCCCCATCAACGACAGCATCATCAATACCGCCATCAGAAATGCAAAATGTCTTCTCAGCTTTCTTCGCATTTTGCCCTCTCCTGTCTTAAATTGAATTGTTACCTTTCAGGAAGTACTGTCGATATATTTTATATCTGCCCTCCTGTCTAATATATGTATGACGCTGGATTTCTGATTATGACTTGAAAGAGATAAAAATAGATTTCTTTAAGATTTTTTACATTTTTTTTAATTTTCTCTTGCAAAGACCATCTAAGTATGATAATATATTTTTCGTCGATAAGACAAGGAAATATTCCTCCTTAGCTCAGTCGGTAGAGCATTCGGCTGTTAACCGAAGTGTCGTTGGTTCAAGTCCAACAGGGGGAGTTATGAAGAACATCTCACAGATTTCGCGCTGTGGGATGTTTTTTTGTTGCGTAAATCTGACACAGCTTGTCAGATTTTTCCTTATCCAGTAGCTCTAAAATGCTACGCATTTCATCGCTGTGGCGTATCCGCCACATAATTAAAGACAGACTGTAGTACTTTCGTGCAAGCACGAGGTAGCACAGTCTGTCTTTAATTGCCTGGCTCTGTATATGTAAAAAAACGGACTGTGCAATGCACAATCCGTAATCCTAGTGGAGAATACGAGAGTCGAACTCGTGACCTCCTGCTTGCAAGGCAGGCGCTCTCCCAACTGAGCTAATCCCCATATGTATGTCCTCAACAGAACTTCTATATGATATCATAGCTTATTGAGAGTGTCAACCCTATTTTAATATTTTTCTTTTATTTTTCTTACCGAAATCCAAGTAACAGATCAACAGCGGATTATGGTTGTACAAAACGTCAAGATCGCGCTCTGCTCAACCATCGCATAACACGTTGTTCCAATCTCTGTCGTATAAATCAGAGTCAGCACAAGGAATGCGATCCATACGATAATACATCCAGACCAATTCCAAGCACTCCTCCCGCCAGATGATTGATCGCACCAAGTAACGGAAGTTCACCAATAATATTCACTGCATACATCAATGCGCTTACAAGAATGATCGCAATCAAAAATGTCACAAGAAATGACACAACATTGAGGAGCATTCGTGAAATATAGGCCGCAACATATTCTGGGAAAGTTGTAACATCCAGTTCTTCATAAATCGCAGTATTATTATTTTCCAGCAATGCATCTTTCAAAAACTGTGGCAGCATTGAATTCTCAATCTCACGGATCTGTGTATCCTTCGGAAGATCTCCGACCACTTTCAGGATATCCTGTGCAGTTATCCCCAGTTTGTCCCATCCAGATTCGCTTAATGATTTAATCTGGTCTACCGTTAAATTCTCCAGAGGTGTTCCACTGAGATTCGCTTTCAACAGATCATCTGCTGAAAGCTCTGGCATAAATGCTTCCACTATCTTCTTCTCCAGTACGTCCTGCGCCGGTGTATGCTTCATCAGCGCATCCGACACGTATGGGGAAAGGAATGACACCAGTACCAGTGTCAATATTGTTGACAGAAGGGATAAACCAATTCTGAGAAATCCCTTCACAAAGCCGGCAATCATGCAGACTAAAAACACAATCCCGACTGCAAGTAACAACCAATTCTCCATATATCTCTCCTATTTTGTCAAATAAACAATTCGCAGTTCATTATCACTCATCACATAGTATCTGTTCAGGCCAAATGCATCAAAGATTTCCTGCGCATCTGCTCCCAGGTCTCCCTTAAACTTCAGGATTCCTGTCGTTGTATAAATACAGCACTTACTTCCATCATACAGAATGATATTGTCTCCATCCATCTTTACATGACTATAATCTCCCTGTATCTCTTTACTGAACACAGTATCTCCTGATCGATTATACATTCTCAACTCATACCCTGACTTCTCCTGATTAAGCAAGACAAATCCAAAATAAGAATCCGAATGGAAAACACTTTTTATCTCTTGATTCACTTTCACTTCTTTTATCTGCTTTGGAGTATCTTTTCCTGTATAAATCTCAAATCCATTATCTCCAACTGCAACAGATCTGTCATTTCCCATAAAGAAAATCTCGCCGATCAGCATATCTTCATAAGTATCTGCTGTCACTTTGTTATCTGCCTTCTCTTTGCCGGCAGCATCAAAATTATAATATCCGATCCTGCTCTGCACCTGTGTTCCTTTGGTATAAAGATAAGAAACTGCCAGAACCTTTCCATCATCAGACAAATCCAATGCGATCGGATATCCTGTATTTCCAATCGTAATCTGCTGCTCTACCAGAATATTTCCTGCCGCATCATAGGATATGATCTTCGGTGAAGTCTCATCTTTTAAAATTGCACTGACAATTCCCTGATTCGATACTGCGATTCTCTCAATCGGTAATGTCGTCTGAATCTCACCTTTCAACCCATTTTTTGTAAATACAAGAATACTGTTGCCTCCGCTGTCAGCAACTGCAAACACATCGTCTTTCACAACAATCACCGGTGTCTGAAGCTGTGTTGGCTGAATCCACTTTTCCTCATTCTTCTTATTTAGAAATACCACACCGTCATGATTATAACGCACAATTCCATCTGCAAACTGAACGTAATTATTCCTGTCCGAAAGGTCTTTCGCGTAACTGTCTGCCTTGCGGACTGTGCCATAAGTCTTACTATCTAAAAGGAGGTATGTTCCGCAGATTGCCATCGCAATCAGGATGATATAGGTAAGAAGTTCTTTTCTTCTCCGGCATTTGATCCTTCTTTCCCTTTGTCTCAGCGCTTTTCTATCATCCTGCGTTTTTACCACCTGTAAATTCGACATTTTCTTTCGCGCCATATTGCTCCCCTTATCGTTTGTCCAGTGCACCTTTTTCTGTTGATACACTTTTAGCTTTCACTTGTCTTTCACAGTATAACACGTATTTATGGCAATATCAATTTTTGTCCAATATAGATCAGGTTCCCATTCTGCAATCCATTCATCCGGCTGATCGCATCTACATGATTAACATCTCCATACATTTTTTTACTGATAATTGCAAGGGTATCTCCTTTTTCCACCACATAAATACCATCATTTTCATCTGCTGCAACGGCAGTCCCGGAAACCGGAACACTTTCTGTATTCTTATCTTCCGTCTGTTCTTCCCCTTCATTTTCTTCCGTTACCTCTGCTGATTCCTTTTCTGCATCTGCTACTTCCTGATTTTTCTCCACAGTAGCTGCTGCTCCACTCGTCTCTTTCACATCAGGTGAGGATGTTTGCTTTTCCCCCTCGGCAACCACATTTATCTTATTCTGTAGGGATTTCATTTTACTGAAATTATTCATCATAGAAACGCCCATCACGATCAGAACTAGTACAAGACATGTACTGATCCCATACATCAGACTGCCTGTCCTTCTTTCTCTTTTCTGACCGCCCCGTTCACGTACCGAGAACGAAAGCTTTGTGCAGCCGTATCTTCCACATTTTCTGTCTGAACTGCCCCATTTTTTTCGACTTGCAATCATATAATTCTGCATGCACGGATTCTTCTCGTAATAAGTATAATGTCCTCCAATTTCCATCAGATCTCCCAGCTTATGTACAAAAATACATCTTCCTGGTTTGTCGAATCTTTCATAACAAGAACGGTATTTTTCTTTGGAAATAATTTTTATGCAGCTTTACGTTGATAGAACCGGAGCCAGCTGTAAATCATGCTCTGTCACAAACCAGCCTATGATTTCTCCTTCTTCAAAATACTGGCTGCATTCTTCACAACCACATTTCCATATCTTGTCATTGATCAGGTATTCACCGCCCTCCTTTTTTAACTCTTTTATTTTTATCGCACCATAAATATAAATATATTCTTCATTGTCCTGCTTCTGCATTTCACCAATCAGAAAGGCTCCTTCGGTTGTTTTTCTTTCTCGCTTTTTCACTTAACTGAAGAAAAAGTATCTACATAATCTTCCACATAGATTTTGGACTATCACTCACGTTTCCTATCTGACGCACATTTTTCGGAATCTGTCTCTCCATTTTATACTCACCTTTCTATCACTTTTATTTAATTTCCGGGGATTGCCCTTAACATAGCACAAGGAAATCGGGAGATTTTATCAATTAGTGTCAGGTAAGTTCGACAAATATTACTTTTCGTGCACAACATTTTCTTAATATCTCCAAACATAAAAACGCTCCGGTACTCTCTGACTGCAGATATTCTGTAAACAGAAAGCGCGAAGCGTTCTTTTATTAATTATGTAACTGTTCAGAGCCAACCTCCAAAATGCTACGCATTTCGTCGGTGTGGCGTATCCGCCAAATAAAATTTCAAAACAGTCTTAAAATGCAAGCATTTTACACCTGTTTTATGAAATTTTGCTTGGCTCTGAACATTTTGCAAATGCTTTGATTTTCTCGTAGATGCTGTCTGTATCAAGGCATACTTCTTCAGAAGCTCAAGTGCCGGACCAGACTCACCGAATGTATCATTCACACCGATCTTCATAACCTGTGTCGGAGCTTTCTCTGAAAGTACATCACATACAGCACTTCCAAGTCCGCCGATAACGGAATGCTCTTCAACTGTAACAACTTTTCCTGTCTCTTTCGCAGCTGCTACAACAAGTTCCTCATCGAGAGGTTTGATTGTATGAATGTTGATCACTTTCGCATCAATTCCGTCTGCTGCAAGCTTCTCAGCTGCTTCCAGACAGTTACTTACAGGAAGTCCTGTTGCGATGATTGTCAGATCTTTTCCTTCTCTTAATACAACACCTTTTCCAAGCTCAAATTTGTAGTCCGGTCTGTCATTGATCACCGGCACTGCAAGACGTCCGAATCTCATGTAAACCGGTCCCTGATGCTCGTAAGCAGCACGTACAGCTGCTCTTGCCTCTACATCATCAGCCGGGTTGATTACAACCATTCCCGGAATTGTACGCATCAGAGCGATATCCTCGTTACACTGATGTGTTGCTCCATCTTCTCCTACAGAGATTCCGGCATGTGTTGCACCAATCTTTACATTCAGGTGTGGATATCCAACAGAGTTTCTTACCTGCTCAAATGCTCGTCCTGCTGCGAACATTGCGAAAGAACTTGCAAATGGCACTTTTCCTGTTGTTGCAAGACCTGCTGCAACACCGATCATATTAGACTCAGCAATACCACAATCGATAAAACGATCCGGATGCGCTTTCTTGAATACACCTGTCTTTGTAGCTGCTGCCAGATCGGCATCAAGTACTACGATGTTATCATGTTCTGTTCCGAGTTCAGCCAAAGCATTACCGTAGCTGTCTCTTGTTGCGATCTTCTTTACTTCTGACATAATGCTTCACCTGCTTTCTCTAATTCTTCCATTGCAATCTTGTACTCTTCATCGTTCGGAGCTTTTCCGTGCCATCCTACCTGGTTCTCCATGAAGGATACACCTTTTCCTTTTACTGTCTTAGCAATAATAGCTGTCGGCTGTCCTTTGACTGTCTTTGCTTCTTTGAATGCAGCATCGATCTGATCAAAGTCATTTCCATCAATATTGATTACATGGAAATTAAATGCCTCAAACTTCTTATCGATTGGGTATGGAGAGTTAACTTCTGTAATTTCTCCGTCAATCTGAAGATTGTTATTATCAACGATAACAACGAGATTATCCAGTTTTCTGTGCGCTGCCAGCATGGAAGCCTCCCATACCTGACCTTCCTGAATCTCACCGTCTCCGAGCAGTGTGTATACTCTGTAGTCTGCATTGTCAAGCTTTCCTGCGATTGCCATACCTACAGCTGCTGAAATTCCCTGTCCGAGAGATCCTGAAGACATATCAACACCTGGAATGTGTTTCATGTCCGGATGTCCCTGCAGATAAGATCCTGTATGACGAAGTGTCACGAGATCTTCCTTCGGGAAGAATCCTTTCTGCGCAAGTGTAGAATATAATCCCGGAGCTGTGTGTCCTTTAGAAAGAACGAAACGATCACGATCCGCTTTCTTTGGATCTTTCGGGTCTACGTTCATCTCTTCAAAATAAAGGTATGTAAAATCTCTGTTGCTGAGAGAGATCCACCAGGATGTCCCCTTTGCGCTATGCAGTGCTGTTACAATCCCTTTCCGGATCTCATTCGCAGTTTTCATAAGCTCTAACTTGTTCATGATATCTCCTTTTTAATTTCCATTCTGATTCCGTTTTCAGTCTTAACGTATTTCCTGGATTACTCACCAAAAACAGCAATATAATCCTTTTTAAACTTCTCGATACCTGCATCTGTCAGTGGGTGATGTGTCATCTGCTCGATTACCTTGTAAGGTACTGTTGCAATATCTGCTCCTGCCAGTGCACATTCTGTTACATGGATTGGATTACGTACACTTGCTGCGATAATCTCTGTCTCAATTCCTGCTACTTCGAACATCTCTACGATCTCTGCAATGAGGTCAACTCCCTTTGTAGAAATGTCATCCAGACGTCCAAGGAACGGAGAAACATAAGTAGCTCCTGCTCTTGCTGCAAGAAGTGCCTGGTTTGCTGTGAAGATCAGAGTTACATTTGTCTTGATTCCCTCTGCTGTAAGAACTTTAACAGCCTTCAGACCTTCTACCGTCATAGGAATCTTAACTACCATGTTCGGATGGATCTTTGCAATCTCACGTCCTTCTGCGATCATGCCTTCTGCATCTGTTGTTGTAGCCTTAACCTCTCCACTGATTGGTCCGTCTACGATAGATGCGATCTCAGCGATAACTTCTTTAAAAACACGTCCTTCTTTTGCAATCAGAGACGGGTTTGTTGTAACTCCGCAGATCACTCCCATGTCATTTGCTTTCTTGATATCCTCTACATTAGCCGTGTCGATAAAAAATTTCATTTTTAAGTCCTCCTATACATGAATCTTTCTCTTACCGCTGATACAACTCATCGTTTTTCCAGCAGTAATTCGTTTGTTTATGAGCTGATTATATAGCTTCCAAAACCTGAGGTCAACTGTCTAAAAAATTATTAATAGTCATTTTTCACTTAATAATCCGACATATTAACCGTTTTTATTAATATTAGTTAATATTAATTGTTTCTCTTCTGTATAAAAGTCTTTGTTTTAAAGGCTTTATCAACATTTTCTAAAATCAGAATCGTTTGTTTTTGTTGTTTTATTAGTAATAATTTTATTATTTTTTATTAATTTGTAACTGTTCAGAGCTAAGCAAAATTTCAAAAAGGTATAAAATGCTTGCATTTTTAGACTGTTTTGAAATTTTATTTGCGGATACGCCACACCTCGAAATGCGTAGCATTTTGGAGGTTGGCTCTGAACAGTTACATTAATTTTTAAATAATCCAGCGTCTATACATCAACTATTTTGTCTTTGCATAAGACGTTGTTCCACGAACCACGATCTGTGGCTCATATTCCACATGATAAATACTGACCGGTTCAAATTCCGTATACTTCCAGTCCCTTGAACTGATCTTTTTCATGATGATATCACAGGCATCCATTCCTTTGTGAATTACAAAATGTTCGATCGTTGTAAGTGACACTTTCTTAACTTTGGAAAATAAAGTATTATCACATCCCATAACCGAGACATCTCCGGGAACTTTATACTTCATATCCTGGAGTGCATCCATAATCCCAAATGCGATCATATCATTCAGCCCCACGATTGCAGTGAGATCTTTTTCTGTCCGGAGCAATTCTTTTGTCAGATCATATCCGATGCGGTACTCTGAATCGATTCCCGGAACATTTCGGTCAAATTCTTCATCTGCTTCTTTTACAATCACCTGATCACCATATCCGGCTTTTCTGAATTCATCAAGAAAACCTTCTACCCGGCGGAATCTCTGCTTCTGTCTTGCAGTTAATGGCGGTGTAATGTATGCCACATGCTGGTGCCCCAGCTCCAGAAGATGTCTGCCCATTAATCTTCCAAGCTTTGTATTGTCCAACTCTACTGCATCTACATCCAAATGCTTCTCCTGGTTATTGATCACAACAACCGGAATCCTTTCAGACATTTCTTTGAGCTGTCCAAGAAAGCATCTTCCCGGATTGCACATATAGATAATTCCCTGTGCATTCAGAGTCGAGATCATTTTCAGATAACGCTCTTCCAATTTTAAATCTCTCTGTGTATTACAGACAAAGATTCCGAACCCCTGCTCTGTTGCCCTTGATTCAATTCCTTGCAAAAGCATTACATAGTATGGGTTTGTCAGGTTCGGGCTGATGACAACGAGCAGTTTTTCTCGTCGCTCTCCACGCTGTGTTCTGCGTTTCGGAAGTTCATACCCCAGTTCTTCCGCCGCTGCCTCCACTTTCTGGATTACTTCTTTTGAAAAAGAGACGTTATACTTCTTATTGAGTACCATCGAGACCGTTGCCTGTGAAACTCCCGCGCGCTTTGCCACATCTGAAGATGTAACTTTTTTCTTCGCCATAGCCAGTCCCTCCTGCCGGTGTCTCAAATGCTTTTACAATTCTATTCTTCCTTCCAATGCCCGGAGCAGTGTTACCTCATCAATGTATTCCAGATCACCACCAACCGGAACACCACTGGCAATCCTGCTCACCTTGATTCCAACCGGTTTGATAAGTTTACTGATATACATTGCTGTTGTCTCGCCTTCCAAACTGGAATTCGTCGCAATGATCACTTCATCCACATCTCCCTGCAGACGCTCCATCAATTCTTTCAGACGGATATCCCCGGGACCGATTCCAAGCATTGGAGAAATTGCTCCATGAAGTACATGATAGACTCCGTTGTACTTTCCGGTCTTCTCATACGCTGCCAGATCACGCGGTGTCTCCACTACCATGATTGTCTTATGATCTCTGTCCGGATTGCTGCAGATTGGGCAGATATCCTTATCCGTCAACGTACAGCACTCCTTACAGTAACGGACATTCTTGCGGGCATCTACGATTGCATTCGCAAGTCCTTCTACTTGTTCTACCGGCATATTGATCACATGAAATGCAAGTCTTTGTGCTGATTTATTCCCGATTCCCGGAAGTCTCGAGAACTCCTCGATCAGACGGCTGATCTGATTACTGTAGTAATCCATTAGAACATTCCGCCTCCAAGACCGCCAAATCCGCCTGTCATCTTAGATACTGCTGCATTTGTCTCCTGCTCAACCTGACGCAGTGCTTCATTTGTCGCTGCTACGATCAGGTCTTCCAGCATCTCAATGTCATCCGGATCTACAACTTCTTCTGCAAGTTTTACTTTTGTTACTTCTCTTTTGCCGGATACAGTTACTTCTACTGCTCCGCCGCCTGCAGCTGCTGTGAACTCTTTTGTCTCAAGTTCTTTCTGCTGCTCTTCCATCTGACGCTGCATCTTCTGTGCCTGCTTCATCAGATTCGCCATATTTCCCGGCATTCCGCCGCCTGGAAATCCTCCACGCTTTGCCATGTCTAATCCTCCACTGTTATTTCCATATTTATTTTCTGTTCTATGTCCACAAATGTATCCTCAAAGTGTCTGCCCTCTTCTACATGACGGACATCCACCTCGACTTTCTTTCCAATCTTCTCTTCAATGAGCTGTTCAAGTTCCTGCACATGATCTTCTCTGCCAACCATATCTGCCGACATAGCATCTGGCAGTACAATCAGCAAGCGATTGTCACCACCAAGACTCAGTCTTGCTTTTTTAAGAAAGCCTCTGATCATACCTGACGCTTCATCTGCGATAGAACGGAAATTCTTCACCACTTCCTGCACATCCTCCGGAATTGCATTCGGCAACTCCGGTTTCGCCTTCCTGCTTCCCGCAACGCCTGATCCGGATAATGACGCATCATCTCCATTCACGTAAACAACTCGTTGCGGCATATCTGCGGCTGCAGCAAGTCCTTTCTCTACTTTGTCTTCTACCGCACGGATTCTGTCCAGAAGTGCATCCTGACCAGTCTCCATCGCCGGAGTACAAAGCTTGATCAGTGCAACTTCCAGAAGCACTCTCTTCTGCGTCGCATACTTCAGCTGACCGGAAAGTTCTGAGAATATACGGATATAACGCAACAGCATATCAAGTTCAATCATCTTTGATTCTTCCTTGAGTTGCAGCATATTTTCCGTAGACACATCCAGCACGTCCTCTATATTATCAGAAGTTTTGACCAAAAGCAAATTTCTCAGATACCATGTAAAATCTGCGGCCAGCTGGGTCAGTTCACGCCCCTGCATAACCAGATCTTCCACGATATCAAGAACTCCGGCAACATCTCTTTCCAATACTTTCCGAAGCAGGCGGCTGAACACATCCGTATCCACCGCGCCAAGTACTTCAAGCACATGATCATACGTCAGCTTCTGTCCCAGATAAAATGCAATACACTGATCCAGCAGACTGAGTGCATCACGCATAGATCCGTCTGCCGCCTTTGCGATATAGCGAAGTGCTTTTTCTTCCACTTCTACCTGTTCTGTCTGCATCAGATCACGCATACGGTCTGTAATTGTCTCAATGCTGATTCTCTTGAAATCATAGTGCTGACATCTGGAAAGAATCGTAATTGGGATTTTATGCACTTCTGTCGTCGCCAGAATAAAAATAACATACTCCGGCGGCTCCTCAAGTGTCTTAAGCAATGCGTTAAATGCTCCGATGGAAAGCATATGCACCTCGTCGATAATGTATACTTTATACTTACCTTCTGTCGGTCGATATGTCACTTCCTCCCGGATCTCACGGATATTATCAACACCATTGTTCGATGCAGCATCGATCTCGATCACATTCATTGAAGTGCCGGCAGCGATAGATTTACACATCTCGCACTCTCCGCATGGACTTCCATTTACCGGGTGCTCACAGTTTACTGCCTTCGCAAATATTTTCGCAACCGTTGTCTTACCGGTTCCTCGCGTTCCGCAAAACAGATACGCATGTCCGATCCTGTTCGCCTTAATCTGGTTCTGAAGCGTTGTAACAATATGATCCTGTCCTTTTACATCTTCGAATTCAGAAGGACGGAACTTTCTGTATAGCGCCGTATATGACATGAATTACACCTCGTCTCCGAAGCTGATACCGATTGTTCTCGCTTCTTTGATCAGACCACAGTTCGGATCAACATATTTCAGCTTTCCTGCAACCTCTTCCAACGGAACTTTCACTGTCTCACCATTTCTCATGGCTACCATATATCCGTATTCTTCATTCAGGATCAATTCTGCTGCCTTCGCTCCGACTCTTGTTGCAAATACACGGTCATAAGAACAAGGTGTGCCACCTCTCTGTGTGTGTCCGGGAACTGTGATACGAACTTCCTTGTCTGTCTCTTTTCCAATCTGTTCTGCCAGTTCGTAAGCAATAGAAGGATATTTTCTGTTCGCCAGCTTCTCTTTGTACTCTTTCTTTTTCAGTTTTGCATCTTCTTTGGAAATCGCACCCTCTGCAACAGCAAGAATTGTAAATCTCTTACCTGCCTGTGTACGTTTGTCGATCACATTCTTGATTGCTTTAATATCATATGGGATCTCCGGAAGAAGAATTACGTCTGCTCCACCTGCAATTCCGGCATGCAGAGTTACATGACCAACTTTGTGACCCATAACCTCGATAATAAATACACGGCTGTGGGAAGTTGCTGTTGTATGGATTCTGTCAATCGTATCTGTTGCGATATCAACTGCACTCTGGAATCCAAATGTCATGTCTGTTCCCCACAAATCGTTATCGATTGTCTTCGGCAGTGTCACTACATTGAGTCCTTCCTCGCGAAGAAGATTTGCTGTCTTATGAGTTCCATTTCCTCCAAGAACAACAAGACAATCCAGATGAAGCTTATGATATGTGTGTTTCATTGCCTCCACCTTGTCTATTCCATCCTTGTCCGGCACACGCATCAGTTTGAACGGCTGACGGGATGTACCAAGAATTGTTCCACCCTGTGTCAGGATTCCCGAGAAATCCCTTGATGTCAACATATTGAAATCCGAATAGATCAGACCTTTGTATCCATCTTTAAATCCATAGATTTCTACATCTTTGCGCTTGTTGCAAATTCCTTTTACAACACCGCGCATTGCTGCGTTAAGTGCCTGGCAGTCTCCACCACTGGTCAGCATTCCTATTCTTAACATGGCAACTCCTCCTATTACTCTTTGTACCTGTCTTAATTAGTTACTTTCTTTTCATGTTTATAAGCCCTAAAAAAGCAGTTGGTTCTTCTTTCCCTGCCGACATTCCTGATATTCCATGACCGGCGGCTACCAACTGCTTTTTATTATACCTTATTTACAAATGCTGCTCAAGAAATTTTAGTTTTCGTTATGTTAAAAATTCTTCCAATATCTGACGAATCGCCGCTTCTCTTTCTGCATTTCTTCCTGAATCTCTATCTAAGTCTCTCTCTGAATTTCCTGCCGGATTCCTTGCCGGCTCTACCGTTCTTGGTTCCCCCTCGATATTGATCGGCAACTCCGTCCTCTCTGCTTTCGTTTTATTTCCATTCTGTACGTTGTCTTCTCTGTGTATCTCTCTTCCCCTTTCTTTTCTTCCCACTCCTGCTTTCCGGTATTCTCCGCAGCAATCACATTCAATTCTTCTCTATCCGTAGTCCGCTGTCTCTTTATGTGAAATGCACAATTATTCTCAAGATAATCCACCATATACATCCTGACAGCATTAAGCTTGTACTGTTCGTCTGAAAGATGACTGATAACAAAAAGGAGTACCATCTCCGCTAATCCTGTTTCTATATATTGATACGCCGCATCTGAAAATCCATAAGTAATATAACATTCGAATGCACCAAGAGCTGCAAGAATTCCAGCAAACCACACTGTCAACAATTCCATCTGTCTCCAGGTATGAATCCCAAACAAAAATCCTCTATATTCATAAATATATTTCTCCACAAATGCATTCGTATTCTCTACACTGTCATGTACCATACATGCATGTTCGTATTTTGCTCTTACGAGTTTTATCAGTCGGTGTGTACTCTTGGACATATTCCCTGCCGCCTTCAGCATCTGATTCAATGTCTGCTGATTCACTGCTTTTGCCAGCACTCCGATCATGCCCAGAAGCGCCATCAGATAATAGATGACTCTTGTGTTCACTGCCAGTTCTCTTAACATAGCAACCCCTCCTGGTTTTAAAAATATTGCGTAACTGTTCGGGACTCCCCTTCGTTACGTTTGTAGATATTATAAACCTGATTTTATATTCTGTCCGCATAAATCGTTCTACAGATTTCTACAGCAAAAAGTCAAAATTGTCGTATTGAGGAAAATCATGATGAAAGATGTGAAAAGAAAAATTGTTTTTTTATATTTGATTTGCTATAATTCAAAAGGTAACTAAAAGATCTAAAATTTAAAAAGAAAGGATATCTAGATATGGATTATAGAACAAAAGGTGTCTGTTCCCAGAGCATTCACTTTGATATCGAAGATAACAAGATTCATAATGTTTCCTTCGTTGGCGGATGTAACGGTAACCTGCAGGGAATTTCCCACCTGGTTGAAGGAATGGATGTAGATGAGGCCATCTCACGCCTGGAAGGAATCCAGTGTGGATTCAAGAAAACTTCCTGCCCGGATCAGCTCGCTCAGGCACTGAAAGAAGCAACAGGAAAATAGTTAAAAAATAGCAAACTAATAGGGAAGGATCGCTACTCTTGATTCAATCCTTCCCTTCTGCCCTACTAGTCCATGGACTGATTAACAGCCGCTTCTGGTGATTATATGCTCATTTATTTAATTGTGGTGTATCAAGGAACAAGGCTCTCACTTTTATCTATTAGAATCTAATTTGTGAGTGTCCGAGCGAACCACCGCGCAGCGGCTGTTAGGCCAGCCCACGGGCTGCATCTTCTGCCGTTGGTGTGGGAGAAAGATGCTTATGGGACTAAGATGCCATCAGTGTAGGAATAAGTTTCCTCATCTGGTGAGCCTGCCATACATACAATGTGAGATGCATGCACTCTGTAATAGTATCCTCGGTCAACTTGAATTGACTTAGATGCTGCTACATAATAATCATTCTCTACCTTCTTGGAAAAAGCATCAATCTGATACCATTCATCATCTTTCTCACTATACTGATCCACATACACAATAACTGCTACTGTATCTACTGTATGATTAGCCGTCGTTGCACCATATGTATAAATTCGTTTTGTTCCCGCTTTTGTGATTGAACATTCCCCATCCATCAGGTGTTCACCACGCTCATTACTCTTCGGTGTATAACCTGTTGATGAGTCTGCTGAAGTTAAATAAGATCCATCGACAACTTTAACTTCACTATCATCTGCTTTAACCCCCGTCACTGATGCACACACCATAAAACAAAACATCATAGTGCTTGCTGCAATTGACATTATTTTCTTACTTATCATAGAACTATCTTCCCCTCTTTTGTTATCGTCTTCTGATAAGTAAACAACTGAGATTTAAAAAACTTACGCATTTTTACACAAAAAATAAATTTTTTAAAATTTTTTCAAATTCATCTTTTTCCATAATACCTTTCAACTGATATTGGATATCTTTATATTCAAATTCGGCTATATATCTTTTTTCTTTTTTGTTTTTCACCTCATATTCTTTTACACTAATTTCTTTTTCTCCATTCATCACAATATACTCATTTAACAATTTATCAACTGCTTTCTGTCCCAAAGAAGAATCTTTAGAATTCATATACATTGTGTATCGGATAATTTCGTTTTCATATTTATAAAATAATGTTGCCTTTCTTTGATCTCCATCTACTGCATACCTTGTTAATACCATGCCTTTTGGTTTATGTTCGAGTTTCACCAAAGATACTCCCATTACTTTTGTAATTTCTTTATCAGCCTTCAACTCATCACCATCCTCTGTTTCCTTCGTCTCCATATCCTCAACATTGATAATATTAGAGTTCTCATCCCCATTATCTCGTTCCCACAGAACTTTCCAATACGACTTACTCCCCACGCTGGTCATCACACTTCCGCACACCAAAATCAGCACTGCTGCCAGTGCTCCGATTACAAGCTTGCTTTTCTTCTTTTTGCGGATGACTTTTTTATGCCTTTTGTCGTATTCGTAATCCTGAATCTTATTGAAAAGCTCTTTTTCCATCTCATCGGACACTTTAATGTCATCCAGAGATCTATCCTCTCGGACTTTCTTTTCAATCTGTTCAGCTTCTTTTTTCATTTCATTTTCCAATGATAATTTTTTCAGTTTTTTCATTTTCTTCACCTTATTCTCTCCAGTTTGTGTGTCCCGTTTTTCTTGACATTTTTTCAAATAAGGGTAATATGATGCTATAAGGCTAATGTTCTCAATTTACTTCGAACAGTAGCACTCTACACTAAATCTGGAGGTTAATTTATGAAGCGAATTATATTGACCGGCGGCGGTACTGCCGGACATGTCACTCCGAATATAGCCCTGATTCCAAAGCTTAGAGAATTAGGCTATGATATTCAATACATAGGTTCTTACAATGGAATTGAAAAGGAACTGATTGAACCTTTTGGAATTCCATATCATGGAATTTCTTCGGAAAGCTGCGCCGTTATTTCAGTCTGCAGAATTTCACAGATCCATTCCGTGTGATCAAAGGCTTTGGTGAAGCCCGTAAGTTAATCAAAAGCTTAAAGCCTGATGTTATTTTTTCTAAAGGCGGCTTTGTTTCGGTTCCAGTTGTTCTTGCTGGAAAGCGATGCAAAGTTCCGGTCATTATTCATGAGTCTGATATGACACCTGGCCTGGCAAATAAACTTGCAATTCCATCTGCTGTCAAAGTCTGCTGTAACTTCCCGGAGACGTTAGATGCTCTTCCGGAAGGAAAAGCTGTTCTTACCGGTTCTCCGATTCGTCAGGAACTTCTTACTGGTGACAAGGGTGCCGCCAGAAAGATGTGTGGCTTTACAGATGAAAAACCTGTCATTCTCGTAATCGGCGGAAGTCTTGGTGCTGTAGCTGTCAACGAGGCTGTACGTGCTGCCCTTCCTGAACTGCTGAAACAGTTCCAGATCATCCATCTCTGCGGAAAAGGAAAGGTTGATGATTCTCTGAAAGAAATCAAAGGCTACTGCCAGTTTGAATATATCAAAAACGAACTGCGTGATCTCTTTGCTCTTGCAGATGTTGTTATCTCACGTGCCGGTGCGAATGCAATCTGTGAACTGCTTGCTCTTAGAAAACCGAATCTTCTGATTCCGCTTTCTGCCCGTGCAAGTCGTGGCGATCAGATTCTTAACGCACACTCTTTCGAACGTCAGGGATTCAGTCTTGTAATCGAGGAAGAACAGCTTACGAATGCAACGCTTTTGGATGCAGTTCATAACCTGTACGAAAACCGTGAGCAGTTCATAAATGCAATGCACAATTCGGGCAACAGGATCCGATTGCTACTATTATCGCCTCATTGAGGAAGCTGCCACAAAATAATGTAGTTCATCTACTGGCAACCGTCTTCATAAAACTACAGTATTCAAAAAGATACCGGGAAACTATCGGCACCACTGTTCCTTATACACTTTTTCTTTGTACATTGAACAGTAAACATTTGGTTTTGCTCTTAGTCTTCCCGGTTCATTTCTTCGTACTCCATTCCGTACTTTTTCTTAATCCATTTCTTTGCTCTGTGCAGAAGGCTATGAAGCACTTCAAGTCGAATGCCCATTAATTCTGCTGCTTTTGCCTGAGGCATCTCCATGTAATATACAAGGACAATAGCATCGTACCATCTTTCATTCTTTTCCATCAAATTGGTGAAAATCTTTTCATGAAGCTCTAACCTTTGTTTCTGAAGCTCATCTTCCAGAAACTGTTCCTCTGCACTTTTTACCTGTGCTTCATATTTCTCGGTATCCTCTTCACTGTCCCAATTCTCATCAATCTCGAAAATCTCCCGGCTATGCTTTTTCCTGTAATTTAATGCCGCATTTTTTGCCGTTGTAAACAGCCATGAAGAAATATTTTTCTTCTTCATGCTGTCATATCCCATATACAGTTTCAGAAAAGTGTCTTGAGTAATATCTTCCGCTGCACTATAACTGCCTGAATAAGTGTATGCCGCTTTTAGAATGAGATTTTTATATTGTTCATAAATCTCATTGAATTCGCGATTTTCCGTTAACATATCTTCTCCAGTACTACTTTAATTTTTCAAGTATTTCTTTCTTATCTTCTTCTGTAAGTTCTCCCATATGCCATCCGAGACCTACATTGTCATTCTTATATCTTGGGATTAAGTGCATATGGAAATGGAATACCGTCTGTCCAGCTGCCTCTTCGTTGTTCTGAACGATATTATAACCATCACATCCAAGTACATCCGTCATCTTTGTAATCATCTTTTTCGCCGACAGATTGCTTTTGAAGCTGTTGCCTCGTCAATATCATACAGATTGCGGTAATGATTCTTCGGAAGGATCAGCGCATGTCCTTTGATGCCGGTCCAAGATCCGAATTACTCTGAACTCCTCATCCTCATATAATGTTGCTGATGGAATCTCTCCATTTGCTATTTTACAGAAAATACAATTATCATCTCTCATGATCTTTCCTCTTTCCATTTTATTTTATCTGTAGTATAGACCATTTTTCAGAAAAAGAGAATACATTTTTCAGACACCAGGTCGAAAAAGGTCGAAAATAGTCGAATGATTTTTATTGAATGCTGTTTTCGGTGGTGCTACACTCTTAGCGAACTCAAGAAAATCTAACTATTAGGAGTAAGTATTATGTTAACAAATATCGATCTTGAAAAAATGAACCACCTGATGGAAACAAACAAAGATGCAAAAGAGATTATCACCCAGCTTCTGAAGAACCATGATGCTGCTGTTGCTACAATTGCGCATGAGATCCGCAACCCTATGACGGTTCTTTATTCTTCTATGCAATTAATGAGCTCTCTTTATGCTGAAACTGCCAAAGGTTCCTGTGTCTGGGAAGAATGCATGGATGGCGCCAGACATATGTGTGATTTGCTGGATGATCTGACAGAACTCAACAACGGAAACCAGTTAAACCGTGCTTCCTTTCCTCTTGGACATGTTCTTCGCAACTCTGCTGTTCTGTTCGCCATGTCTCTCAACTTTGAGAAATCAAAGATTGAGATGACTTCCAGTATTGATAAGAATATAAAAAGATTCAATGGTGATCGCACCAAATTAGAGGAAGTCTTCTTAAACATACTTACAAATGCCAAAGACGCTCTTGCCGATTGTAAGTATGCCCCACGTCTGCAGTTTCGTGCAAAGAAACTTGACGATAAAATTCTGATTCAATGCCAGGATAACGGCTGTGGTATTCCAACGGAAATTGTTGATAAGCTTTATGAACCATTCTTTACAACAAAGAAAACGGTACCGGTACCTTGCAGTTTCCAAAAGAATCATTGAAGCACATAATGGAACGATCGACATTACATCTGACCATACCAATGGAACAATCGTATCGATCACACTTCCTGCGTAAAATATCAGATATCATTAATATCAGATTCCGTTAGGATCTTTTGATCTTTTCTTCGATAGGTTAGTATCGCTGTCAGGAAACCGCAAACCAATCCTCCTACGTGAGCTAGATTATCTACGCCTGTACTGGTAAATCCAAAATAGAGACTCAGTACAACCATAATCAGCATGCCTCTTCCTGACAGCGTTCCGAGCCTTCCCCTGTTTGCAAATACAATCCAAAGCAACCCTCCCATTAGTCCGAAAATTGCTCCTGATGCCCCGGCAGATACAATCTGTCTGTCGTGCATGGTATTCCAGTATAAAGACAGCAGATTACCGCCTATTCCGCTGATAAAATAACAGAACAAAAATCGAATTTTACCGGCCTCTTTTTCAAAAATCGATCCAAGAGCCCACAAAAGCACCATGTTATTTAACAAATGTGAGATTCCAAAATGCAGAAAAAGACTGGTAAACAGCCGATAGTATTCCTGATTTTCTATAATATACGGTTCATACATGGCTCCATGCTGCAACATAAAATAACCATCCTCAGTCCGTCCGATCATAGTAAGAGCAATAAACACCAGAATATTGATTCCTATCAACGTGATCGTCATTATTTCTTTTGGTCTCTCTTTCATTCTTTCTGACTCCCTTTTGACTTCTATGATATGTTTTTGAATCTGCGTATACTATACCACATCCTATATATCATTCATAGTCATCGGCTTCTGTTATCAGATCTTCCCATTCTCCCCATTTTCCAGACTTAAAGCGTTTTGCAAATTTCTTGATCGGACCATATCTCTTTTCTTCCATCACTGCATAATTCTCTCTCGCCTTGTTATAATAGCTGTTTTCCTGTACCTCAATGTTTTGATTTTCTTCCATTTCTATTCTGTCTTTTTCTCTCTTACTTTCTTCTCTGATCTTCTCTTCTTTGGACTTTTCTTTCCTGTTTTTGCTTCTTCCTCATACTGCTGCAGTATGCTTTCTATATCATAGGTTTCTTTTAGCGTTTCTTTGTGAAGCATGCAGGCAAGTTGAATACTCTCCAGATCCTGATAATCAACTTTCTTTACAAAATATTCCGTCAGCTCATGATAAGACACCTGCCAGGTCTTCTCATTCTCTGAAAAAACAGAAAAATAGTTTTCATTCTTTTCAAAAATATATTTTTCTGAAAGCATCAGATAATTTGGTTCTAACATATAATCTTTCATTTTTTCCATAACACTGAGAAATTGTCTTGTCAGTTTTAATATCTCTTCTGCTCTGATATCTTTATTTTTATAATACGTTTCCAACGACTGTGCATGCCCTGTATGATAATAATATCTACTTGCACCTTCCATTCCACATCCACTTACTCTCAATAATCCGGGAATCCGATTATTCTTAATCATCCGCATCTGATAATTCTCCCGATACGGTTGTACGCTGTCTATTATGATTTCAGACTCTGCCACTCTGCTCTGCTGATTTATCTTTTTTTCTTTCATCTGATTTCCTTCTCCCTTCACTTTTCAGCTTTACAGAAATCTATTTTTCCATCTGACTTTTCTTCGGTTTCACCTTAGTTGCACGTTGTATCAGATGAATCTTCATTCGTCCTTTGATGCAAAACTTCTACCTCTATTTTCTTCCCTGATAGATCAACTCGTTGTTACATTTTCCGAAAAATCAATTTTCCACTCGTCCTTTCTCGGAAAAAAGCATCCAGATCTACATCTTCTATCTTTTTCCTGTCCATTTCAACTCCTGTCACAGCCGTTTCCGCTGCCGCTGCGTTTAAAATTGCCTTATCATGAAAGTAAAAACTGATCGTGATGAGCAGAAAAAATAAAATTAAGCAAAAAGGAATAAGGTAAGACATCTCTACCACTGTACTTCCTTTCACATATTTTTTCGTATATTTTTCAGTAAACTCCACCAATCATGCCTCCCAGATAAGCAACTGTCAGAAATGGAATAAATGGAAATGAATTTTTTCTTGTATACTTCTTTCGTGCGATCATAATTCCTCCGTAAACAGATGCGATCAGAAATGCAGCAAACAGAATCCAAAGAAGATTCCATCCACCGATAAAATTCCAAGGATCAGAATCAATATGCTATCTCCATAACCAAATGACTCTTGTGTGAACCAACTTAAAAAGAGAAATACTCCTCCACACAATCCACCGGCTACCATCATCCTGAGTTCTCCTTTGCTGCATAGTACCTGACATAAAACTGCAATCGCAAGCAAAATCAAAAGACTTCTTACACTTACTTTCTTCCAACGAATATCTATCACTGACAAAATCAACAGATACACAGCTATAACAGCTTGAAAAAACATCCATAGATTTTGCCTTCCATTTTGTCCGAATACATCCATTATTTTGCACATTTAGAACATCCTCCTCTTCCCGCTACTTCGCTTTTATGAACTGCACGTATTGTTCTCTTCAGAGAACTGCAATTCAATGAGTTGTGATACCGGTTTCCATAACTGGTAATATATACACCATTCATTGCCTGTCCATAAACACATTGCTCACATTTATGGTATTTTCCTCCACCTTCATTTCTCATATTTTGTAATTCTGAGTATTGAACATATTGAATAGATAATTGAAGATAGCTGCACTGATAATCTGAATGCCACACTGTTCCTTTTTCTGTGATATAGACAATCTGTCCGTCTTCATTTCCCTTTCTATCCTTTTGATAACCATTCCATGCACTGACTTTAAATTCATCTTTCAACTTCACCGAAGGACTTTTCATTAATGGAACCGGAATCTTTATCTTGTACTCGATAACAACATTTATCTCTTCTGTTCCCGGAATCCAATAAGACTTCCAGCAACTGATCGCTGATGTGCCACCATTCAGAATACTTCTCTCAATTCTTTCTTCTCCAATCAGATTCACCAGATCTGATTTTAATTGGATTGTATTCAATACAGGAAGGACAGCCGTTGACTCTGCTGCCTGTTTGGCTGCATCACTTCCTGCTGCATGGATACAGCCTCGTATACTCTGGATTTCAATTAAAAAAATCAAACTTAATACTGCAAATATGAAGAGGGGAACTGCAAATGCAGCTTCTATTGTTACACTTGCTCTTACCCCCGGTGCAGATGCCCTTTCTCTTGTTGGACTGGTATTTTTTACCTGTTTATTTGACATCGCAGCTTTTCCTTTCTAAAGTGTGTGGGTTTCCTGCAAGAGGGATTGCAGGATTCTGAGTGTACGTTTTGGGGTGTACAAAAGAAGGTCTGAAAGGGCATCTGCACCGGGGGTAATTCTGGCTTCATTCATATCCGAAATAAACCGGATATTGGTAACTTAGATTTTTATAAACGATTATCTTATTCTGTATTTCTAATTTAGTCACACATTGATCTGCCTGAAATAAAATATGTTTGGAATGGAATGACTCTTCTACACAATCTAAAGTCCGCATTGTAATTTCCGGCACTGATTTCAAAAAGAGAAACATCCTGATATAATCGGAATATCCGACTCCTTCTCCGGAATCATTCCCCCTTACACTTCCACCATCTGTCAGAAGAAGTGGCAGCTGTGACAGAGAAACAACCCATTTATCTGCACTTTTTACCAGTGGAACTTTTCTTCCATCCAAAAGACAACGAAGATCCATAACACTTTCTCCTCCTGCCCACGCAACAAGTATCATCTGTTTCAAAGCTTCTACCGCTTCAGGCATCAGTAGTAGTGCAGATATTGTCACAGCCAGCGCTTCTGCCTCTGCCACTCGTCCCATATCCTTTGCCAGACAGCCATAATTTCCTGATATTCTCAGAAGAAAAAGACGAAATAACACGGATTCCAGATTTTCTTTATCTGATCCTTTCCCTTGTAGAATATATTCCAGTTCGTATGCTAAAGCATCCGACCGGTCAGACTGCCATTCCTTCTCTCCACTCTCATCCGTTCCTTCTGATGGTTCTGAATCCTGCCGAAATGCATAGCCGAATGTTTTGAGAAGATATTCGTTGTACAGAAGTTTCTCCGTTGTCTGATCAAGTCCTTTTCTTGTTGGGAATGTCCCATATCCTTTTTTCAAAGTTCTCTTTGATGCCTGCCCCGACAAATGAACACTCTTTTCAGATACTTTTTTTCCCTTTCGGAATTACAACAGAAAGAATTCCTTCTTTTTTTATCTTTTGCATAATACGAAACGGATTCTCCTCGTCTGGCAGACTTGGACTTTCTTCCACGTCTTCTCCTTCCGTTTGACTGCCGGATGCATCAAGACTGTCATTCACCTGTTCCATTGCATCTGTCATTTCATCTGTTTTCTTCTCCATATCAGATTCTTCTGTCTCTGTCTGTTCCCATTTCTCTGTTGTCCCGGTAAACTTTTTTACCAGATTCATTCCATACCTTTGTTCCATATAAGCCAGCACCTGTTCTCTAAATGCCTGTCCGGATTGATCTGTCAAATACTGAATTCCCTTGATTTGATGATCTGTAAAACCCGAATTGTAATAATGCAAACGCTGGATCAGATTTTCTTCTTCATAATTTCCTGTCCTGTAACCAAGATCAATTCCAAAAACATGATATTGTTCCATAAGTTCCTGATGATATTCTCCGAAAACGGAATAGATTGCCCGATCTGTGTCAATTCTGCTGAGATTTTTTGATCCTTGAATCACAGCAGACTCTAGAATTCCAAAGATAAATGAAAGTAACAAAGTAAATGATAAACTCAAAAATACAGTAATTTCGCCTTTTACGGACCGCATGCTATATGCCAGAGCTTTCTGATGTCACTTTCTCAAAAATCGTAGTGATCAAACTAATCAACTGTTCTTTAAAAATCAGCAGAAGCGCAATTAATATAACCAGAATTAAAACCAGTTCAATTGTTGTGATCGCAGCAACATATTTCTTATCTTTATTTTTTCTTACCAATAATTTTCTCATCTTGTATCTCCTTCTTTTCTCTCTTTTTTCTCAAATCTGAATCGTCAAAAACGCTGGAACAGTCACGATCACGAACACGACTGCCAACATAAGAAACAACGGTATCATCAACTTTGTTCCTGCCTCTTCACCAAGTTTCTTTGCCATATTTTTCCGTTCCTCAAAAGCTTCCTGCGCCTCTCTTTGTAACAGATTCATCAGTCCCCTGGTTCCTTTTCTTAAATTCTGACTTAAAAGCATTCCGAACTTTCGGTAAACCGGACTCTCGCACCTCCTTCCAAATGCCTCGTAGCATTCACATTCCGTTCTTCCATTCTTCAGTTCATTCATTGTATATCTCATCTCTTCATACACTGTTCTTTCTCCAAGATAGTGTTTCTCTTTGTCATATTCTTTTACAATTTGGATCCAGGCTCTTCTCACTGTCATTCCTGCCCCTATATACAGACTGAATTTATTGATCAACTGCGGATAATCAAACTGCATCTGTCTGATTTCTTTCTTTCGTTGTTCTTTCTGCTTTTGTTTCTCTGCCGTAAATTGGAATACAATCATCACTCCGCCAAGTAAAAGAATTCCAAATGCTCTCATTTCTTTCACTGGCTTCCAGGATAATTTTCTTCCATCTACCTGATCTGGCAATATCAGGTAATCCTTTTCCCGCTGTTCCTGATCTGCTTTTTCTACTTCCTGGGATATCTTTTTCAGAATCCCCTCCTTCTTTGACAACGGTGTGGAAAACAGGTGTGCATAAAATTCACAGGACATTTTTTCCTCATCATATCGAAGGACAGCGGTTAATTTGACGAGTGTTCCTTCTTCCGTCAGCTTCTCCTGCTTTAAAACACCTCTGCTGTTCATAACCTCGTAGTTATCAAGTTCCCATGACACGCTGATTCCCGTATGTGGAATTTCCATAATAAGATTCAGGTCTGACCTGACCTCATCCAGACTTTTGTTTTCACCAAGGATCTGCGCTGGAAGTTCTTCTGCCGCCTTAGAAAGCTGTTCTCCAATCTCTTCTTTTGCATACTTCTTTTCCGAAATCTGAACCTTTATTTTCTCTTTCCACTCGCCTGTCTCCATCTGGATGTTTTCTGTCTTTTTTCCTTCTCCCTGTCCTTTTCTTTCCAAAATCCGATTTCCATTTTCATCCTGTGCTAATTGACGATGATTATCTGTGACATACACTGCACTAAACATTACGATTGACAATAAAAGAACGATTCCCTTTTTATAGATTCCATATTTTCCTTTGTCAGGCTGAAGTACTTTTTTCCACTTCTTTTTAAATCTCAATCTGTAGCAACCTCCTTCCAAACCTGTATGCTCCAAGATAAAGCACAAGACAAATGCTCATTACGATACATCCGGTCCATGTACCATACAAGACACTTAAGAATTCACCAAATGTCATCTTCATGTAGAGAATCATTATAAATGGGATTACGCTCATGATTTCAAATTCCAGCTTTTTCGCAGCCAGCATGGTCTGTATCTCACGTTCTGTATCGATCTTCTCTCCGATTGTTCTGGCCGCCTCATCTCTGATAATCGCAATTGAATCCCCACCACTGACCTTAGCTGCTGCATAAACTGTAATAAAATTCGTCACATCCTCCTGCTTTACTTCAGCCGCAAATTCATTCAATACGGTTACAACTGACAGATTCAGATCCAGCTTCCTTACCATCTGACCATATTCTTTTCGAATCCTTGTATTCGCATCATACATTCCAATCAAATCACGATTTGTTTCCCTGATTGCATTCTCTACAGAATATCCTGCCTTAAGTGCCCCTGCCATTGTCTGGATACTATCTCTGAACTGCCTCCTGAATTCCTGTTCTTTTCCGATTGCTTTCTCTTCCATCCACTCCTTCATGTATAAGAACCATAACGGGAACAGGAGAATTGCCGGAAGTATTGATTCATAAAACAAATACAAAATCAAAAGAAATCTCACCGTACATTTTATGATTCCGACAGTATATTCAGATGGTGTGATATCCTGCAGCCAGGAGTTTTTCTTTATTCGTGATTTCATTTTTCTTCATAAGGCATCCCTGTATCTTTCCATTCTTCATCCCCTCCTCCTTAAATTCATAAAGAACCTTTGTCTGGATCCTTCCATCTTCATAACCTTCCACTTCTACAATCTGCAAAACCTTTCTTGTCTTATCTCGAAGTCTTCCAAGATGAATGATAATATCAAGTGCCGATGCAACTTGTCTTTGAATTGCCTGTAACGGAAGATCAATCCCCATCAGCATCATTGTTTCCAGTCTGTGTAACATATCTGTTGGATTATTGGCATGTCCTGTTGACATTGAACCACTGTGACCATTCAACATTGCTGAAGAGATCATATCTACCGTCTCTTCTCCTCTTACTTCTCCTACAACAATTCGATCCGGTCTCATACGAAGTGCTGACTTAATCAAATCTCTGATGGTTACAGCCCCTTCTCCTTCTGCATTCGGTCCGCGTGCTTCTAAGCGCACCAGATTCTGAACTCCCTGAATCTGTAACTCTGCATTATCCTCGATCGTGATCAGGCGTTCTCCTTTTGGTATATAGTTCGACAACGCATTCAGGAAAGTTGTCTTTCCTGCTCCTGTTCCGCCACTGACAAAAATATTATATTTTGCTGCTACCAGCTTTTTTAAAAAGTTAGCGGCATCATCAGTTACGCTACCTATACGGATCAGCTGTTCCATCGTAATTGCTTCCGCTGGAAACTTTCGGATTGTAAGGATTGGTCCATTCACAGCAACCGGATTCAATACAACATTTACTCGAGATCCATCCTTCAGCCTTGCATCCACAATCGGAGAGGCTTCGTTTACATAACGGTTCGATTCACCTACAATCTGTTGAATTACATCCAGTAATCTCTCCTGAGACAAAAAACACTTCTTAGACCGGAAAATTCTTCCTTCTTTCTCATAAAAGATATGGTCGATTCCATTTACCATAATCTCTGTAATCGAATCATCTTCAAGAAGCTCCTGCAGAACATCCAGTTTACGAAAAGAGTTGAATAACTCACGCCCGATTCTGATCTTATCACTCAACGGAATATATTCTTCATCTGCTGCCTCATCCAATACTGTGCGGATCAGCTCCTGCAGTTCTTCATCATCCGTTTCCTTCGTAAGATCGATTTGTTCCAGGATCTGTTCATACAGCTGCTCTTTTCTAATCATCCTTACGACTTCCTTTCTCCGTCCGGAAATTCCGTAATTTTACTTGCAGATGCTTCTAAAGCAACAGGATTTCTTGGCTTTCCCATTCTGCGTCTTACCGTCTTCTTAAGAATCTCGCCATATCCTGCTAATCTAAGATTCTCTTCATACTGATTGAGTTTTGCTTTTGCTGCACCTTCCTCAATGTAAGGCGTATAAACTTTGCTGCATCTTCCCAACAGATCATACAGACCATCTACCGTATCTCCCAAATCAAGAATGATCACTTTGTAAATACTCTTCTCCAGAATCAGATCCAAAAGTTGATTCCATTCTTCTTTTGTCACTTCTCTGAAATCTTGTTCTGCCCGGATCGGTGCGATATAATCCACCCCATTCATATGGCTGATCAAAGTACTGATCTTCCATACCGGATTGATACTTTCCTGCTTCATGTAATACAGCAGATCTCCAAGATTCATTCCGGATTCTTCCGGCAGGTAATAATTTAATCCTGAATATCCTTCCAGATTCAGATACAACGTAGGAATCGATTCTGAAAGAACTCGTCCCATACGCATGGCAAACCTTGTCTTCCCGATTCGATGAACCGGTGAATAGATCCCGATCAGACCATTTACATTTGCTTTCACTGTCTGCGATCTGTCTGAAACAAGTTGGATTTGATGCGTCTGTACTTCTGAATTTTCCTGATCTTTTTCCTGAAGTAAAAGTTCCAGCATACTGCTGACACTCTGATACCGGAAGAATGGAATCTCTGTGGGACTTCTCTCGTTCGGAATCTTCTCTCCGATCAGAAGATACTTCTGTCTTGCCGGAATCTCATCCCGGTCTTCTTTTCCATACTCTTCTCCGATCAGCAGAATATTTACCTGCATACTCTTGGCTGCTATTTTCAGATTCTCAATATCATGAAATACATGAAACTGAAAATAACCGGATAATTTCTCAGATAATCTTCTGAACAGATTTTCTGAATAACTCTTTTGTGTATCACAAATCACAAAATTCTCAGCAGTTCTTCTTACTGCTCTTTGCTCAATTGTCATAATTCGAAACTTTGCTGCGATCATACAGCCTGAATAAAGAAATTGTACCGAAGGTCCAACGCTTCGATGCAAAAGATACATCAGTAATTCCCCAATTCACTGATGCTGCAACAGATGATTTTCTGTTGGTAAGTGAGATTATATACGGGCACTTCTGTTTTGTCCATACCAAAATTAAAAATATAATGTTTTTGTAAAAAACTCACAAAAATTGATACCATGTAATGCTATAAAGAAGACAAACCCCAGGAATTCCAAGGGTTCCGGATGTCAAAAAGGTCATCGGATTCAAACCGACATTAATTGAAGAATCTGCTGGAAGAACATATTGGTTTATTATAAAAATCAACGCCATTCCTATGGTTGCCCGTACAAAAAACTTGAGAAAAAAGTATCCTGTTTTCTTTTTCATTTCACTCTTCCAATCTGTTTTTTCTTGATTTGTAACTGTTCAGAGCCAAGCAAAATTTCAAAAAACAGGTATAAAATGCTTGCATTTTTAAGACTGTTTTTGAAATTTTATTTGGCGGATACGCCACACCGACGAAATGCGTAGCATTTTGGAGGTTAGCTCTGAACAGTTACCTTGATTTATTTTATTTTTTCCGTCTCTTTTTTATTCCTTTTGATTCCATTTTCAATTCTTTATACTCAAAAAAGAAAGCGGATAAAGTTCACTGTAATCAAGTAAACTCCATCCACTTTCTCTTATCTTTTTATTTTTCAGGACAGCTTACAATCTTCTGTAAAACATAACAACTTTATTCCTCTGTTGTTTCCTGCTCAGTTGTCTCAGAAACTGATCCTTCCTCTGATTTTTCAGACTCATCTTCATCAGAAATCTCAACTTCTTCACCGTCGATCTCGGCAGAAGCCTTTCTCACCTTCGCGACGCTCGCTACAGTGTCATTTTCCTTCAGGTTGATCAGTTTTACACCTGATGTGATTCTGCCGTAAACAGAGATATCAGAGCACTTCATACGGATAATAATTCCCTCTGTGTTGATGATCATGATCTCACTGTCTTCATCTACAGCTTTCATTCCGACAACATTTCCTGTCTTCTCTGTGATCTTATAACATTTCACACCTTTACCGCCACGATTCTGACGAGTAAATTCATCCATGTCTGTACGTTTACCCATACCACGCTCAGATACGATCAGCATATCTTTGCCCTGGCTTTCGATCTGCATACCGATCACAACGTCATTATCTGTCAGGTTCATACCACGTACGCCCATAGAAACACGGCCTGTAGAACGTACATCTGTCTCATTGAAACGGATACACATACCGTATTTTGTAACGAGGAAAATATCCTCTGTATTATCTGTAATCTTAACTTCGATCAGCTTATCATCCTCACGCAGTACGATTGCCGCAAGTCCTGTCTTTCTGACATTTGCATAGTCCTGAATCGGAGTCTTCTTCACAAGACCTTTCTCCGTTGCCATGAACAAATACTTACCTTCCTCATACTCACGAAGCGGAATGATCGCAGTAATCTTCTCTTCCGGCATCAGCTGGAGTAAGTTAATGATTGCTGTTCCACGCGCAGTTCTTCCTGCCTCCGGAATCTCGTAAGCTTTCAGTCTGTAGACACGGCCTGTGTTTGTAAAGAACATAATGTAATGGTGACTGGTTGTAATAAACAGTTCTCGGATGTAATCATCCTCCAGAGTCTGCATTCCCTTAATACCTTTACCACCACGATTCTGGCTCTTGAATGTGTCCATAGACATTCTCTTGATATATCCGAGTTTTGTCATTGTAATTACGACATTCTCGCGCGGAATCAGATCTTCCATGGAGATGTCAAATTCATCAAATCCAATCTTAGTTCTTCTGTCATCACCGTATTTCTCAGCAATTACAAGAATCTCTTTTTTGATCACACCAAGAAGAAGTTTTTTATCAGCAAGAATTGCTTTATACTCTTCAATCTTCTTCATAAGCTCTGCATATTCAGCTTCAATCTTCTCACGTTCCAAACCTGTGAGTGCACGCAGACGCATGTCTACGATTGCCTGTGCCTGGGCATCACTGAGTCCAAAGCGTTTGATCAATTCTGCTTTTGCTTCCTGAACATTCTTAGAACCACGGATGATGCGGATGACTTCGTCAATGTTATCCAGAGCGATCAGTAATCCTTCCAGGATATGAGCTCTCTCCTGTGCTTTATTCAGGTCATACTGTGTTCTTCTTGTCACAACATCTTCCTGATGACGCAGGTAGTACTGCAACATCTCAAGAAGATTCATAACCTTCGGCTGATTATCAACGAGCGCCAGCATGATCACACCAAATGTATCCTGAAGCTGTGTATGTTTATATAACTGATTCAGAATTACATTCGGATTCACATCACGACGAAGCTCAATACAGATTCTCATACCTTCACGGTTAGACTGGTCACTTAAATCAGTGATTCCATCAATCTTTTTATCTCTTACAAGTTCAGCGATCTTTTCGATCAGACGTGCTTTATTTACCATATACGGAAGCTCAGTAACAATAATTCTGTTCTTTCCGTTCTGCATTGGCTCAATGTTTGTCACCGCACGCACTCTGATCTTACCGCGTCCTGTGCGGTATGCTTCTTCAATTCCTCTTGTTCCAAGGATCTCCGCACCTGTAGGGAAATCGGTCCCTTCACGATTTCAAGAATTTCCTCGATTGTCGTCTCTTCTTTATCTGCAATCTGATCATCTATGATCTGAACAACTGCTGAAATAACCTCACGCAGATTATGCGGCGGGATATTCGTTGCCATACCTACTGCAATACCTGATGTTCCATTTACCGAAGATTCGGAAATCTGGACGGAAGTACAGTAGGCTCCTTCTCTGTTTCATCAAAGTTCGGGATAAAATCTACGGTATTTTTGTTAATGTCCGCTGTCATCTCCATAGAAATCCTACTCAGACGTGCCTCTGTATAACGCATTGCAGCAGCGCCATCACCGTCCACTGAACCAAAGTTTCCGTGTCCATCTACAAGAGGATAACGGGTAGACCACTCCTGTGCAAGATTAACGAGAGCTCCATAAATCGAGCTGTCTCCATGAGGATGGTATTTTCCCATCGTATCACCGACAATACGCGCACATTTACGATGCGGTTTGTCAGGTCCATTATTTAATTCTATCATTGAGTACAGAATTCGTCTCTGTACCGGCTTAAGTCCGTCTCTAACATCCGGAAGAGCACGGGCAGCGATTACGCTCATGGCATAGTCGATGTATGAAGTCTCCATCGTCTTTTTCAGATCGACTTCATGGACTTTGTCAAAATATTGTCTTCCATCACTTGTCTCCTTTTTCTAGGGTCAGTCTATCATATTCAAAATCTGACTGGATTTCACATTTTCACGCTTCACACCAGCTCAAAATCTGACGATTTTTTCGCTGGGTTGGCATTCTAATGCCAACCAGATAGATTCATCCAATCATGCTTTCAAGTAAACTTGAAACATGCTTGACTGAATCTACCTGTTGTGTCGCTATAACTACTAGATATCCAGGTTTTGTACATACTTTGCGTTTTCTTCGATGAATTCTCTTCTTGGTTCTACTTTGTCTCCCATAAGGGTTGTGAAAGTAAGATCAAGCTCAGAAGAGGTCTCATCATCCATTGTTACGCGCAGGAGGATTCTGTGCTCCGGATCCATAGTTGTCTCCCAAAGCTGCTCTGCATCCATCTCCAAGACCTTTGTAACGCTGGATCTTATTGTTGCTGTCACGACCAACTTCTGTAAGAATCGGTTCAGTTCGTCATCGCTGTATGCATACCATACCTTCTTGTTCTTCTCCAGCTTATACAGCGGCGGCTGCGCAAGATATACATATCCCTCTTTGATCAGATCCGGCATGAAACGATACAGAATGTCAAAAGAAGTGTACTGATGTGCGCTCCATCGACATCGGCATCGGTCATGATAATGATCTTGTGATATCTCAGCTTACTGATATCAAAATCTTCGTGAATTCCCGTTCCGAATGCTGTGATCATTGCCTTAATCTCAGCATTTCCGTAAATCTTATCAAGACGTGCTTTCTCTACGTTCAGAATCTTACCACGAAGTGGCAGGATTGCCTGAGTTGCACGGTCTCTGGCTGTCTTTGCAGAACCGCCGGCGGAATCTCCCTCGACGATATAGATCTCACACTTGGACGGATCTTTATCTGAACAGTCTGCCAGTTTTCCCGGAAGGGACATTCCCTCAAGAGCTGACTTTCTTCTTGTAAGATCTCTTGCTTTTCTGGCTGCTTCACGGGCACGCTGTGCCATAACAGACTTTTCGATGATCATCTTTGCAACACTTGGATTCTGCTCCAGGAAAATCTCCAGCTGTGTTCTGACGATATTATCAACAGCTCCACGTGCTTCACTGTTTCCAAGTTTCTGCTTTGTCTGTCCTTCAAACTGAGGATCCTCAATCTTGACACTGACAATCGCAGTCAGTCCCTCACGGATATCCTCTCCTGAAAGCTGCTCATTCTCTTTCAGCAGCTTATTTTTCTTGCCATAATCGTTGAATACCTTGGTCAATGCACTTCTGAATCCCGCAATATGAGTACCACCCTCCGGCGTTGTAATATTATTTACAAAACCGTAAGTAGTCTCATTGTAGGAGTCATTATGCTGCATAGCAACCTCAACTGCAACATTATCTTTCATACCTTCACAGTAAATAATCTGCTCATAGAGCGCAGTTTTACTCTTGTTCAGGTATGTTACAAATTCTTTAATACCACCTTCATAGTGGAATATATGCTCATGGATCTCTTCCTCACGAAGATCTCTTAAGTGAATCTTCAATCCCTTTGTCAGGAATGCCATCTCACGGAAACGCTGTTTCAGTGTATTATAATCAAATACTGTTTCCTCAAAGATTTCCTTGTCCGGAAGGAAAGTAACCTTTGTTCCTCTCATCTCCGGCTCACATTCTCTGTCAACTCTGAGTTTATAGCATACTTTACCACGCTCATAACGCTGTTTATAAATCTTTCCTTCGTTGGCAATCTCTACTTCCAGCCACTCAGAAAGAGCATTAACAACAGATGCACCTACTCCGTGCAATCCTCCGGATACCTTGTACCCTCCACCGCCGAATTTACCACCGGCATGCAGGATTGTAAATACAACCTCAACTGCAGGAAGTCCTGCCTTATGGTTGATTCCTACAGGAATTCCACGCCCATTGTCTGTGACCGTTATCGAATTGTCTTTGTTAATGTCTACCTGAATTTTATCACAGTATCCGGCCAGAGCCTCATCCACCGCATTATCTACAATCTCATAAACCGATGATGAAGTCCTCTGACGGAAGTGCTGCCAATGTACATACCCGGTCTTTTTACGGCTTCCAATCCTTCCAAAATCTGAATCTGGTCCGCTCCGTATTCAGCGTCAAATTCTGTACCTGATGCACCCATTCTTAAACCTCCTAGTTTTCTTTTGCTACATGTCCACTTTTCACATGGAATATCTTGTTGATAGAAAATCTATGATTTACAAACTCATCCAGTCCCGTACAAGTAATCACCGTCTGTATATCATGAATACTATCCAGTAAATAGTTTTGCCTGTTTTTATCTAATTCAGACAAAACATCGTCTAATAACAGGATCGGCGTATCCCCAATGATCCGCTTCACCAGTTCAATCTCAGCTAATTTCAGCGACAGTGCAGCTGTTCTTTGCTGTCCCTGAGAACCAAATTTTCTAATATCCAAATCTCCTGACAGGAAACACAGATCATCTCTATGAGGACCTACAGACGTACTTTTCATCCGCAGATCCCTCTCCCTGTTTTTCTTCAGAGCCTGCTCCATCGACATCTCACCAATACTTGATTCATAAGTCAATGACAGCCGTTCTTTCCCGCCTGTCAGACGGAAATGAATCTCTGAAATAATCTCATTCACCTGTCGTACAAATTCTTTTCTTCTGTCCAAAACCTTTGTTCCATAAGCAGCCAGCTGCATATCCCAGATATCCAGTGTCTCCAGCAAATGCTGCTGGTTCGAGCCATAGATATCCTTCAAAAGTGAATTACGCTGGTTAATAATACGGTTATAGTTCGAAAGATTGTTCAGATAGATCTTATCAAGCTGGGAAAGCTCAAGATCAATAAATCTTCTTCTTCCTGCCGGACCCTCTTTGATGATATTAAGATCCTCTGGAGAAAAGAAAACAAAATGGACAATACCGAATAACTCACTTGCACGGCGAATCGGTACCTTATCGATTGCAATTCCCTTCGGACTGTTTTTCTTCAGGTGCATATCGATCTGGAAAATAATTCCCTTTTTCTCAACTACTGTCTCCAAATGGGATTCATCATACCCAAACTGTATCATATCCCGATCCTTCGTTCCTCTGTGAGATTTCGTCGTTCCCGACAAATACAATGCTTCCAGTATGTTTGTCTTTCCTTGAGCATTGTCACCGTACAAAATATTTGTTTTCGGATCAAAGGTCAAATCTAATAAATCATAATTTCTGTAATTTTTCAGCTTTAAAGACTTGATTATCATAATTTCCCCGCCATCACGTTATAACACGAGCGAGAAAACCTCTCACATGTTATTCTACACGTTTTTTAATTATTTTTCAATTTTTATTTCATTTCCATCAAAAGAAGCTGTATCGCCCGGATAAAGCTTTCTTCCGCGTCTCGTATCAATTTCTCCGTTTACAAGAACAAGCCCGTTCTGAATTACGTCCTTAGCCTCAACACCACTTTCAACTAACCCGGCTGCCTTGAGCGCCTGACCGAGTTTAATGAATTCATCCTGAGGGCGCAGTTTGATTATTTCCATTTCTTATCACTCCTTAATTAATTTTTATCAGTGTTTTTGATCTTTATTTTTTATTTAAACTTTTTAAACGTTTTTAAACTTTTAATTTTCTAGATTTTGAAAAGTCAAAAAATTGCAGAGCAGGGCGTCTGCTCCGCATAATCTATTATTTTCTGAGTTTAGACAGCTGCATTAAAATTGACTGGAAGAATCAGATAAATGTAAGACTGATTCTCATCTTTGATAAAGCAAGGTGCTTTTGCATTCATAAAATACAAGTCTACTTCTTCATCTTCAATCACACGAAGTGCATCGATCAAAAACTTTGGATTAAATCCGATCATCAGATCTTTTCCGTCTTTTGTACAGAAAATCAGTTCATCCATAGATCCAATCTGTGATTTGATCTTCAACTCCATTGATTCATTCTTGATGTCAATGATAATCGGCTTTTTGTCTCCCTCCTTGATAAGCAGAGTTGCACGATCAATACAGTCGCTTTTTTTCAATTTTTGGAATTTTTTTGCGCTAACAACCTCCTGCCGTTTTGCCCGTGCATATCGGTCACGAACAAATCTGATTACTAAACACAGTAGCCTGGATTTGTTCTATCAGTAATCGACCCTAATTAAATAGAGCAAACCTTATTGGGGTAAGACATGAAGATGCCAGAAAACATGACCTGTTGGCCGCCATTCTCGCGGCAAAGGAACAAGGCATCGGGGCAATCCTTGCGTTTGCAATGGCGTACCTTCGCGGCAGATATAATGGCGGTGCGTTTACAAAAACAGTAATCGACGCAACGATGTGCGCCATTATCGCCTAGTTCATTCGTGACCTTCTCGACTTCGCCGGACTAAGTAGCAATCTCGCTTATATAACGAGCGTGTTTATCGGCTACATCGGTACTGACTCGATTGGTTCGCTTTATCAAACGCTTCGCTGCTAAAAAGCCGGAGTAGAAGATGGTAGAAATCAATAATCAACGTAAGGCGTTCCTCGATATGCTGGCGTGGTCGGAGGGAACTGATAACGGACGTCAGAAAACCAGAAATCATGGTTATGACGTCATTGTAGGCGGAGAGCTATTTACTGATTACTCCGATCACCCTCGCAAACTTGTCACGCTAAACCCAAACTCAAATCAACAGGCGCCGGACGCTACCTTTTTCCCGTTGGTGGGATGCCTACCGCAAGCAGCTTGGCCTGAAAGACTTCTCTCCGAAAAGTCAGGACGCTGTGGCATTGCAGCAGATTAAGGAGCGTGGCGCTTTACCTATGATTGATCGTGGTGATATCCGTCAGGCAATCGACCGTTGCAGCAATATCTGGGCTTCACTGCCGGGCGCTGGTTATGGTCAGTTCGAGCATAAGGCTGACAGCCTGATTGCAAAATTCAAAGAAGCGGGCGGAACGGTCAGAGATTGATGTATGAGCAGAGTCACCGCGATTATCTCCGCTCTGGTTATCTGCATCATCGTCTGCCTGTCATGGGCTGTTAATCATTACCGTGATAACGCCATTACCTACAAAGCCCAGCGCGACAAAAATGCCAGAGAACTGAAGCTGGCGAACGCGGCAATTACTGACATGCAGATGCGTCAGCGTGATGTTGCTGCGCTCGATGCAAAATACACGAAGGAGTTAGCTGATGCTAAAGCTGAAAATGATGCTCTGCGATGATGTTGCCGCTGGTCGTCGTCGGTTGCACATCAAAGCAGTCTGTCAGTCAGTGCGTGAAGCCACCACGCCTCCGGCGTGGATAATGCAGCCTCCCCGACTGGCAGACACCGCTGAACGGGATTATTTCACCCTCAGAGAGAGGCTGATCACTATGCAAAACAACTGGAAGGAACCCAGAAGTATATTAATGAGCAGTGTAGATAGAGTTGCCCATATCGATGGGCAACTCATGCAATTTGTGAGCAATATACAATAGCTTCCAGCGGAGTATAAATGCCTAAAGTAATAAAACCGAGCAATCCATTTACGAATGTTTGCTGGGTTTCTGTTTTAACATTTTCTGCGCCGCCACAAATTTTGGCTGCATCGACAGTTTTCTTCGCCCAATTCCAGAAACGAAGAAATGATGGGTGATGGTTTCCTTTGGTGCTACTGCTGCCGGTTTGTTTTGAACAGTAAACGTCTGTTGAGCACATCCTGTAATAAGCAGGGCCAGCGCAGTAGCGAGTAGCATTTTTTTGGTGTTATTCCCGATGCTTTTGAAGTTCGCAGAATCGTATGTGTAGAAAATTAAACAAACCCTAAACAATGAGTTGAAATTTCATATTGTTAATATTTATTAATGTATGTCAGGTGCGATGAATCGTCATTGTATTCCCGGATTAACTATGTCCACAGCCCTGACGGGGAACTCTCTGCGGAGTGTCCGGGAATAATTAAAACGATGCACAGGGTTTAGCGCGTACACGTATTGTTACCAACGCCCCGGTGCTGACACGGAAGAAACCGGACGTTATGATTTAGCGTGGAAAGATTTGTGTAGTGTTCTGAATGCCTCAGTAAATAGTAATGAATTATCAAAGGTATAGTAATATCTTTTATGTTCATGGATATTTGAACCCATCGGAAAACTCCTGCTTTAGCAAGATTTTCCCTGTATTGCTGAAATGTGATTTCTCTTGATTTCAACCTATCATAGGACGTTTCTATAAGATGCGTGTTTCTTGAGAATTTAACATTTACAACCTTTTAAGTCCTTTTATTAACACGGTGTTATCGTTTTCTAACACGATGTGAATATTATCTGTGGCTAGATAGTAAATATAATGTGAGACGTTGTGACGTTTTAGTTCAGAATAAAACAATTCACAGTCTAAATCTTTTCGCACTTGATCGAATATTTCTTTAAAATGGCAACCTGAGCCATTGGTAAAACCTTCCATGTGATACGAGGGCGCGTAGTTTGCATTATCGTTTTATCGTTTCAATCTGGTCTGACCTCCTTGTGTTTTGTTGATGATTTATGTCAAATATTAGGAATGTTTTCACTTAATAGTATTGGTTGCGTAACAAAGTGCGGTCCTGCTGGCATTCTGGAGGGAAATACAACCGACAGATGTATGTAAGGTTAACGTGCTCAAATCTTCATACAGAAAGATTTGAAGTAATATTTTAACCGCTAGATGAAGAGCAAGCGCATGGAGCGACAAAATGAATAAAGAACAATCTGCTGATGATCCCTCCGTGGATCTGATTCGTGTAAAAATATGCTTAATAGCACCATTTCTATGAGTTACCCTGATGTTGTAATTGCATGTATAGAACATAAGGTGTCTCTGGAAGCATTCAGAGCAATTGAGGCAGCGTTGGTGAAGCACGATAATAATATGAAGGATTATTCCCTGGTGGTTGACTGATCACCATAACTGCTAATCATTCAAACTATTTAGTCTGTGACAGAGCCAACACGCAGTCTGTCACTGTCAGGAAAGTGGTAAAACTGCAACTCAATTACTGCAATGCCCTCGTAATTAAGTGAATTTACAATATCGTCCTGTTCGGAGGGAAGAACGCGGGATGTTCATTCTTCATCACTTTTAATTGATGTATATGCTCTCTTTTCTGACGTTAGTCTCCGACGGCAGGCTTCAATGACCCAGGCTGAGAAATTCCGGACCCTTTTGCTCAAGAGCGATGTTAATTTGTTCAATCATTTGGTTAGGAAAGCGGATGTTGCGGGTTGTTGTTCTGCGGGTTCTGTTCTTCGTTGACATGAGGTTGCCCCGTATTCAGTGTCGCTGATTTGTATTGTCTGAAGTTGTTTTACGTTAAGTTGATGCAGATCAATTAATACGATACCTGCGTCATAATTGATTATTTGACGTGGTTTGATGGCCTCCACGCACGTTGTGATATGTAGATGATAATCATTATCACTTTACGGGTCCTTTCCGGTGAAAAAAGGTACCAAAAACATCGTCGTGAGTAGTGAACCGTAAGCAGCAATACGTAACTGAACGC